>Ga0097691_1000024_pt1 | contig 141465 bp, 125 predicted proteins | sample NGESurdeep072012_8_FD_72858 | JGI IMG/M metagenome (GOLD analysis project Ga0097691, IMG submission 72858) | Arctic peat soil microbial communities from Barrow, Alaska - NGEE Surface sample 210-1 deep-072012 | ecosystem: Environmental > Terrestrial > Soil > Wetlands > Peat ... | reverse complement strand
GGTTGCAACGGCCGCCGGGTCACCAGACAGGCACCAGACAGGCACCAGACAGGCACCCGTTTGCCGTTTGCCGTCACCCGAGAACCACCGGCTTTCCGATGGCGGAGACGAACGGGCTAGACGTCGAGGAAGCGCCGAACAGCTAACGCCGAACCGGCCACACCCACACCGATGCCCACCACGCCAACCAAAATGCACGTGGCAGCGACTTCCCAGGGCCCCATCGACATTTGAGCAATCAGGTTGCCCTGATTGGCAACTGTCTTGGTGGTGTCAAGCCCGATACCCCAGTAGAGACCGAGTACCACCAATACGGCGACAGCCGATCCGAGCAATCCTTGAATGAGACCTTCCGCCATGAAGGGGAGCCGGATGAACCAGTTGGTCGCACCGACCAACTTCATCACCGAAACCTCACGCCTACGGGCGAAGATGGCCATGCGGATCGTGTTGAGAATGAGCACCGAGGCTGAGAGCAACAGCACCACCGCGACGGACAAAAAGACCCATTGCAGAATATGGATCACACTCTCCATTGTCCTGATCTGGGCGGTCGGTGATGATGGTGTCCCGAAGATGCCCGGTTTACCAGTGAACTGCTGAACCACCGCGGTGGCATCTGATGGATTCTCGAGGACACATCGATACGACGACGGATAGTCGGACTGCTGAGTGGCGTTGAATTCGTCGGCGGCAACAGTTTGCTTGGCTTCGTTGTAGTCGTAAGCCTGGGAGCGGGCAATACAGCTCTTCACCAGGGGGTTCTGGGTCAACTCGGCTCCGATGGCATGATACTGCGCCGGGCTGGCGTCGCCGTTCACCCAGACCGCGACGTTGACCCCGTGCTGCCAATGCACAGTCGCATTTGTCGCTCCCTGCTTCAACAGCAGAGCGGAACCCACCAGGGCCAGGGATACCGCCACCGTGAGCACCGCGGCCGCGGTCATCAGGCGATTGCGCCACAGATTGGTGGTGGCCTCGCGTGCAACGTATCCGGCAGAGACCGGCATCAGCTCTCCACGTCACGGCGGCCGAGTCGGTCCGCCGAGTCTGCAAATCCGGGGATCGGGGCCGGAGCGCCAGTCTTAGCAACGGGAGCCGTAGCGGTCTCCACCATGGTGTCGATCGGAGATCCGGCGCCGGCTGCGGCCACCGCACTATCGAGGCCGTACACGCCACGAGCCTGATCTCGCACAATGGCCCCGTGGTCCAACTCGATGACCCGTCGACGCATCTGGTCGACCATGCCGGCATCGTGGGTGGCGACGACAACCGTGGTCCCTGTTCGATTGATCCGGTCGAGAAGCCGCATGATGCCGAGGCTGGTGGTCGGATCGAGGTTACCGGTGGGTTCGTCGGCAAGGAGAATCAGAGGTCGGTTCACGAACGCCCGAGCCACGGCCACTCGCTGTTGTTCACCACCCGAGAGCTCTCCGGGCAGATTCCCGCTCTTTTTGGTGAGGCCGACCAGATCGAGCACCTGCGGTACCTGCGAGGCGATCACATGCTTGGGTCGTCCGATCACCTCGAGCGCAAAGGCTACATTCTCAAAGACTGTCCTATTTGGGAGCAACCGGAAGTCCTGAAACACGCACCCGATATTTCGTCGCAAGTACGGGATGCGCCATTTCGAAAGGTGCCCGATCTCTTTGCCGGCTTCCCAAATTCGGCCCGAGTTGGGAATCTCCTCGCGCAGCAGCAACCGAATGAAGGTGGTCTTGCCCGAACCGGAAGGGCCAACGAGGAAGACGAACTCACCTTTGTCGATCTCAATCGAACAGTCCCGGAGTGCGACTGTTGACCCTTTGTAGGATTTGGTGACGTTTTGGAACGTGATCATAAGGGAATGGTCAGGGTTGAAACGGAATTGCGTTGCAAGGTGCCCTGAGTCCGCAATAGCTTACCGGCCTAGTGCCGATAATTGGTGCAGCCCCTCTGACCTCCCCTGACGCGCGCAACCTCATCGAGGTTCTCCCCAGAACTCGACGACCAGGCGAACGGGGCCGACGATGACAACCTTGTGTGACATTCCGGGTGGAATGGGTTGTGACGAACCGGCAGAAAAGCGCACGTCGACGACAGGAACGGTCTCCATCTGAAATGCGACCTCACCTTCGGTGACCCGGAGCATCCCCCACACTCGTTCCGCCGTCCGATGTGAGCCACGTAATCCCTTCGGCAGTCTGTCTTGGTCCCAGGGACCTGCAGTCCTGAGTAATGAGAGGCCTTCGGGCATCTCGGCCCGGTCACAGAGCGGGCACTCGATCGAAGAGCCCACGTGCCCGCTACGTTCGGCGTCGTTGTTGATCCATGGTCGATTTTGGAACGGCGGTCGGTGGCGGATGTGCTGGTTGTGAAGGCACGACATTTCCGCCACCCAATCGCCATCGTCGCCCACATGGAAACCGTCAATGACCCGAATCATCAGAGTTGCTGCGTGGTTACCGCCGCACTGAGCGCTCCACTTTCCGCCACAGTGATCGCCACCCTCAACCCTGGTTCCGGCGCAGGTCAGCCTGTCGCCGCAGTTCCGCCTCCATAAAGGCGTCGAGGTCACCGTCGAGCACTGCTTCGACGTTTCCGGTCTCCTCGTTGCTACGGAGATCCTTCACGAGTTGGTAGGGAGCCATGACGTAGGAGCGGATCTGATTTCCCCAAGCGTTGTCGGTGCGATCTCCGGACAGCGCTTCGAGGGTGGCTTGATGTTCGGCCCGTTGGCGTTCGGCCAGTTTGGCCCCCAGAACCTGCATCGCCTTGGCCTTGTTCTGGTGCTGGCTCCGCTGGTTCTGGCACGACACCACAATGCCGGTCGGAAGATGGGTGAGTCGTACCGCGGAGTCCGTCTTGTTCACGTGCTGACCTCCGGCCCCCGAAGAGCGGTACGTGTCGATACGCAGATCCTTCTCGTCGATGTCGACCTCATCCGAGACATCCTCGAGAAAGGGCACCACGTCGAGCGATGCGAAACTCGTCTGCCGGCGATGCTGCGCGTCGAAAGGCGAAATTCGCACCAGGCGGTGCACCCCCCGCTCCGCGGCCAGCATCCCGAAGGCGTACCGACCCTTCACGATGAAGGTGGCCGACAACAATCCGGCTTCCTGACCAGGGGTGGCTTCTTCCACCTCGATCTCGAAGCCGCGTCGCTCTGCCCAGCGGGAGTACATGCGCAACATCATCTCGGCCCAGTCCTGGGCGTCGGTGCCACCGGCGCCGGCGTGGATTTCGGCTACCGCATCACGGTCATCGTGGTCTCCGGCGAACAACGCCCGCAGCTCCAGGGAGCCCAGCCGGCGATCAAGGTCGGCCAAGGATTCTTCGACTTCGGGACGCAGGGAGTCGTCACCTTCTTCTTCGTTCATCTCGAAGAGGGTCTCGGCATCCGACAGGCGTTCCGCCAAGGCCGCCAGCATGTCCATGTCTTCACTGATCCGCCCCAGTTCAGTGGTGACGCTGCGCGCGTTGTCGGCATCGTCCCACAGGTCGGGGGCCGACGCCGCGGCCTCGAGCTCGACTCGTCGCTTCTGGAGCAGGTCCAGTCCCAGGAAATGCTCGGCTTCCCGCAGACGGTCGGTAGTCGACGCGATTGTCGCACGAATGTCGACTCGATCGGGATCCCCGCCCCCCCGCCGGGGAGGCTCGGCCGCGGCCATCTCAGTTAGCGCCGTGGCAGAACTTGTACTTCTTCCCGCTGCCACACCAACACGGGTCGTTGCGACCCACTCTTTCCTTGTCGGATTTCACGATGGGAACCTGGGTTTCGTTGTCTTCGGCGAACCGGTTGGTCACCCCACCGCCAATACCACCGGCCCCACCGCCAATACCACCGGCCCCACCGCCAATACCACCGGCAGATTCTTCCATCTCCGCCGGCGTGGCCCCGGCCGCGAATGCGGCCGACATCGACCCGCTCCCCTGCACCGGGTCATCGGCAGCGATATAGCTGGCTTGGGCGAGGTCCGGCTCGGGGGTGGCCTCGGTCATGACCTGCACGTGGAAGACGTAACGGAGGTAATCGTCATCGATGCCGGTCATCAGCTTCCCGAACATCTCGAAGCCGTCCCGTTGCCATGCCACCAGTGGGTCCTGATTACCCATGGCCCGCAGGTTGATGCCTTCCCGCAGGAGGTCCATTTCCGCCAGATGGTCACGCCATCTCTGGTCGAGGATCTGCAGCATGATGTCCCGCTCGAGTTGGCGTGCCGTCTCCTCCCCGCCGGGGATCGTCTCGTCCCGCTCGGTGTAGAGGTCGAACGCCTCGGAGAGGATGCTCTCGGTCACCTGACCTGCCGTGGTGGCCTCGGCCAGGTCCTCTTCCACAAACTTGGTGGGGTAGTACTGGGTGATCTCAGTGATCAAACGGGCCAGGTCCCACTCTTCGGGGTAGTCGGTCGGGCACGAGGAGGCGACCAAACCGGTGATGGTGGACTCGAGCAGTTCCTTGGTTTCCTCGTGCAGATCCTCTCCCTCGATGATCTGCAGGCGGCGCTTGTAGATCACCTTGCGCTGCTCGTTCATAACATCGTCGTACTTGAGCACGTCCTTGCGCGATTCGGCGTTGCGACCCTCGACCGTGTTCTGCGCCCGCTCGATGGCCTTGGTCACCATTTTCGCCTCGATGGGGATGTCGTCGGGAATGGCCCGACCCATGACCCAGTTCATGGCGCCGGTGGCAAAGAGGCGCATCAGGTCGTCTTCGAGCGAAAGGAAGAACCGACTCTCCCCCGGGTCACCCTGGCGGCCCGAACGACCTCGAAGCTGATTGTCGATTCGCCGGCTCTCGTGCCGTTCGCTACCTAGGACGTAGAGCCCGCCCGCCTCGCGTACTTCGCCACCCTCCCGGGTACAGGTTGTGTCGAATCCGGCGCGGATCTTCGCCAACTCCGCGGCACCTTCGTCGGTGGAGAGATCGAGACCACGAGCGTTTGCCTCACGAGCGGCCAATCCTTCGGCATTGCCACCGAGGATGATGTCGACCCCACGGCCGGCCATGTTGGTGGCCACTGTCACGCCGCCTACCCGTCCGGCTTGGGCGACGATCTCCGCCTCCCGGAAGTGCTGCTTGGCATTGAGCACCTCGTGTGGGATTCCCTTTTTCTCCAGCAACCGGGCCAGATGCTCCGATTTGGACACCGAGGCCGTCCCCACCAAGATGGGCTGGCCGGTGGCGTGGCGTTCGGCGATGTCCTCGACCACGGCGTTGAACTTGGCATCCTCCGACTTGTAGACAAGGTCGGGATTGTCCATCCGGACCATCGGCTTGTTGGTAGGGATCGGGACTACGGGAAGGTCATAGGTATTGGCAAACTCGGATGCCTCTGTCTCCGCCGTACCCGTCATACCGGCGAGCTTCTCGTAGAGCCGGAAATAGTTCTGAAGCGTCACCGTGGCCCAGGTGTGATTCTCCTCATTGATCCGGACCCGCTCTTTGGCTTCGACCGCCTGATGGAGACCGTCGGACCAGCGCCGCCCGTCGAGGGTACGACCGGTGAACTCGTCAACGATCTTCACCTCCCCTTCGGCTATCAAGTAGTCCTTGTCCCGCCGGTAGAGCTCTTTGGCGTACATGGCCTGGGTGAGGTGATGGACGTAGTTGACCGCCACCGCGTCGTAGAGGTTGTCCACGCCCAGTTGGCGTTCGACCTTCTCGATACCTGCCTCGGTGGGGACGACCGTGCGCTTTTCTTCGTCGACCTCGTAATCGTCCTCGTTCCGCAACGTCCTGACGATGCCGGCGAACTGGTAGTAGAGCTTGGCCGACTCGGCGGCAGGGCCAGAAATGATCAGTGGGGTGCGGGCCTCGTCGATGAGGATGGAGTCGACCTCGTCCACGATGGCGTACGGGTGCCCCCGCTGCACCATGGCGTCCTTGGTGCGGGCCATGTTGTCGCGGAGGTAATCGAAACCGAACTCGGTGTTGGTCCCATAGGTGACATCGGAGGCATAGGCGGCTCGCTTGGCCGGCGCATCCTCTACGTCCGGTCCCACCCGCCCCACCGTGAGGCCCAGGAAGGTATGGAGTCGTCCCATCCACTCCGAGTCACGTGAGGCCAGATAGTCATTGACCGTCACAACATGGACGCCTTTACCGGACAGCGAATTGAGATAGACCGGCAGCGTGGAAACCAGCGTCTTCCCCTCTCCGGTCTTCATTTCGGCAATCCATCCGAAGTGCAGCGCCATCCCCCCCATCAGCTGCGCGTCGAAGTGCCGCTGGCCGAGCACCCGCCATGCCCCTTCCCGTACGACGGCAAACGCCTCGACCAGGATGTCCTCGTAGCTCTCACCGTTGGCCAGGCGCTCCCGGAACTTGGGGGTACATGCCCGCAGCTCATCGTCAGAAAGAGCCTCGATCTCCGGTTCGAGAGCGTTGACCAGCGGAACCAGCTCGGCCAGACGACGTACTTTTTTTCCTTCGCCAGCGCGAAGTACCTTCGTGAACACACTCATGGGGTCATCACTCTACCGTCGGGACGCGTACTTTCTCTCCCGGGGAGGCCATCAGCCATCAGCCGGCTGAACCAAGACCTGTCAGCCGACACCTCGCCACACCGAGGGTGCCCCCTCAGATTCGGCGGAGTTCAAGCAGTTCGAACTCTGGCCCGAATCGTCTGCACCGGACCGTGTTGGCTGGGGTGGGGACGACCCACTATCCGACCCTTGGTCTTCTCGAGCTGGTTCTCGAGCTTTTCCACCACGAAGTCCACAGCCACCAACGGATCGGGGGCAGAAGCATGAGCACGGATGACCCGACCATGGCCCGTCAAGATGACTTCGCAACACTCACGATCGGGGATCCTCGGGTTGTGTTCCTCGGAGAAGTGCACTTCGGCTCGATCGAGACCCGGGCAGTGCCTGAGCAGTCTGCCCACCTTCTCCTCGACCAGCATCCGTACCTCGTTGGGCACTATCCTTCTGCCGTTCGCGATAACAACGTTCACCTGTTCGCCTCCCAAGTCGTGTTGCTTTGGTTGTTACTGGTGTGGTCGGCCGGTACTCCTAATCGGTCGTGGGTTGGATACTGTCTGTGTTGTGGATGAGGTCGTGCCGGAAGAACCGGCACGAGATGGATTGTGACCTACGAGCGGCTGACCTGGTCTTTGACCCCACACTCGCCTGCAGTGAGAATGGCGGCCGGGTTCCGGCGGCACCGACCGGCGAGCGGTCGTGAACCCTTCGGCACCGTAAATGGCACGCGTCACCTCATCTCCGTCCGCCCCCGACAACCGGGAACGCCACGGGCAGGGCTTACTCCTAAGCCGCACCATGCTCAGCAACCAGTAGTTGCCTTACGTGGGTCGTTTCGCCTGCGACTGGCATCGACTTGCAACCACAGACCCGCACGTAGCTCACGTGGCACAGTCTACCCCCGCAGAATCCAATTTTCACTAGCAATGTCTCGAGTTCACGAGGTCGCCACGTAGGCGTCACACGCTCGCAACACACGATCTTGGGCAGGAGGCCGCCCTCGGTGTGATCATTACGAACTGGGCTGGGATCGCCAACCCTGTTCGGACAAAAACCCTGGTGAATCAGTCTTCGCCACCAAGACTCACGTCCTCGGCGAGACGTTCTTTGATCTCGACCAGCACCGGGATCGGACCTGGGTCGATGTCTTCGTGACCGGCCATGTGGAGCGAGACAAAATCGCCGACAATGGCCAGGTCGAAGAGCTGAGCAAGGTCGCCCTCGCCATCCGCCCGCACCTCGATGATGCCGGACACCACCTCGCGCAGCACCTCGGCAACCAGATCGAACCGGCGGGTGACCTGGGGGTGCTCGGCATCGTGACGCAGGTTGACCAAGGTGATCAACTGGCGGGTGACATCGCCGTGCTGGCCCCACCCTGCGATCTCGTTGTGGCAGAGCTCGGGATAGACGTTAAAGAAGGCCGGTGCCTTGGCATTCTCATTGACCTGGGCTTTCCACCGAAGGGCGGCGGCCGCACCCACGGCCTGTGAACTATGGATCAAGGGGATCGTCCGCCCGATGCGGCGAGCCACGTCCTCGGCCAGATTCCCAGGCTTCACCAGTTGGTCGCGCCGCCGGCGGAGCTGATCAACCGCCTGGTTGATCCACTGGACGGCTCCGGGGAACAGCCCGATCTCTTCCAGCACCACCAGCGGGGGAATGGCCATGGCACCAAGAGCGGCCCGGGGCTGCGGAATGCTCGTGGGAACCCCGATCACCGGGACGTGCCACTCGCCGGCCAGGCGCCCCAACTCGCCGCCACTGGTCACCACCACCATGGCGGCACCCGACTCATACGCCGCGGTGCCGGCCTCGAGCGTCTCCTCGGTATCACCCGAGAACGACATGGCGAACACCAGTGAGCTCGCTCCCACGAAGTCGGGGAGCTCGTACCCCTTCACAACGGTGACCGGAACAGACATGAAGGGAGCTGCTGCTGCCACCACCACATCGCCGGCGATCCCGCTCCCACCCATACCGAGAACCACGACGTTTTCGATCTGATCGCGGCTGGGCAGGCCGACCACTCCCCTGGCATCGACTGCCGCCGCTTCCACCTGTTCAGGAAGGCCGGCCGTCGCACCCCACATGTCAAGACTGTCCACCCCAAAAGGGGAACGTGCCACCGGCGGCCTGCCGGCAGCCGGTCGGGTCACGATCCGGCAGACTCGCCGGTGGAACGGGCGCCGCCGGAGTCGGCCAGTGCCATGAGGCGGGAGTGCTCAGCATCGTTGACGGCAGTGGCCTCGTCGATCAACATCACCGGGATCCCGTCGCGAATCTCGTAGCTGCGGTGCAGGCGGGGGTTGTACAGCCGGTTCTCGGTGGCGAAATACAGCAACGACCCCTTGTCTTCGGGGCATGCCAGGACATCGATCAGAAGGGAGTCGAGCGTCATGATGCGGTTCCTCTCAGTTCAACTGGTTGGTCTGGATGGGTCTGTTCGTCGGGGGCGGGTCGGTCAACCGCCGGTGAGGCGGGCCACGGCGTTCTGTACCTCTTCTACGTGGCAGACACATGACTCGTCGTCGGGTGCCTCCACATTCAGACGCAGCAGCGGCTCGGTATTGGAGGGGCGGAGGTTGTACCACCAGTTACCCCGGTCAACCGTCAGCCCATCCAGTCGGTCGGCGATCCCAAGGGCTCCTTCGGCCGCCTCTACTTCGGCGGCCATGGCTTCGACGGCACCGGCCGGATCGGCCACCTCGGTATTGATCTCCCCCGACGCCGAGTACCGCTGATACGGCTTCAGCAGCTCAGAGAGAGGCTTGCCCGTCACGCACAGGAGTTCGAGCACGACCAAGGCGGCGATGATCCCCGAATCCGCCCGATAGTTGTCTCGGAAGTAGTAGTGGCCTGAGTGCTCACCACCGAAGATGGCGTCGGTCTCGGCCATCACCTGCTTGATGAAGGAGTGACCCACCTGGGTGCGAATACCCACTCCACCCTTCTCGGCGATGACTTCAGGCACCACCCGGGAGCAGATGCAGTTGTAGAGAACCGTGGCCCCAGGGTGCTTGTCCAACATCGATGCTGCCACCAAGGCGGTGGTCAACGAGCCCGACACCGGCTCGGAGTGCTCGTCAACCAGAAAGACCCGGTCGGCATCACCGTCGAAGGCAAGTCCGATATCCGCACCCAGGTCGCGCACTGCTCGTTTCAGCCACGCCAAGTTCTCCGGTTGCATGGGATCGGCGGGGTGGTTGGGGAAATTCCCATCCAGCTCGGGGAAGAGAAACTCCACCTTGAACGGCAGTCCGTCGAAGACTTTGGGAGCCACCAGTCCACCCATCCCGTTGGCGGTGTCCGCCACCACCACCAGGGTTCGGAACGCATTGATGTCGACAAAGGAGCGGACATGTTCGGCGTAATCGTCGAGCACCGACCGTTCCTCGTAGTAAGCCAGCGAGGAGGGTTCGAGGGCCGGGGGCCCATCGGCGCCCCACTCATCGAGGAGTGCCTCGGCGATGGCCTGAATCTCGGTCAGCCCGGTATCCCGTCCGATTGGTCGCGCTCCTGACAGGCAGAGCTTCAACCCGTTGTAACGGGCCGGGTTGTGCGATGCGGTGAACATGGCTCCCGGGGCATCGAGTTTGCCGGCGGCAAAATACAGAAGATCGGTCGAGGCAAGGCCCAGATCAGTCACCGCCGCACCTTCGGACCGGGCCCCGTCAGCGAACGCCTTGGCCAGCTCAACCCCGGATTCACGCATGTCTCTGGCCACCAACAGCCTGGGGGCACCGGTAAAGCGGGCCACCGCAACGCCAATGGCTCTGAACTGGTCGGCATTGAGCTCATCGGGGACGACGCCCCGAATGTCATAGGCCTTGAAGACGTGAGAGAGGCTGGTCATAGCCCGACCATCCTACTCAGCCTGGATCGTCGGCTCCGTGGGTGGGGAGAGTTTCGAATTTCACTTCCACCAGGTGGGCAACGGCAGGCGCCGGGCGCCGGCACGCCCGAGCACCTGGGGCACGTCGGCTGGGGGCGGGGGCGGCGCCACCGGATGCGATCCGGCCCCCCGATTACGCCGTGGTACGACCTCGTGTCGGGGCGCCGACGGCATGGAGATGCCGAAGCACCTGTGTATACGACGCCACGAAGCCTTGCTCGTTGTAGGACAGGTTGTGGCGTTCGCAGAATGCCTTCACCAACGGCTGGGACCGGCGAAGGTTACGTCTGGGCATGGACGGGAACAGGTGATGCTCGATCTGATAATTCAGACCCCCGAGGGCGAAGTCGCTGATGATCCCCCCCCGCACATTGCGAGCGGTGATGACCTGGCGTTCGAGAAACCCGGTGGCGTCACCTTCGGGCAAGACGGGCATGCCCTTGTGATTCGGCGCAAATGCGCTTCCGAGGTACAGACCCAGCAGGCCCTGGTTCACCGCCAAAAACACCAGCGCATGCACCGGCGACAGAACGAACAAGAGCGCCGCCACGTACAGGGCGACATGGAGTCCGAGCAGGATGGCTTCCTTGGGGAGCTGACGGCTGGTGCGGGCCGGCAGAGCCCGGATACCGGCCACCTGGAGGTGCAACCCTTCGAGCAGGAGCATCGGCAAGAACAGGACCGCTTGGTAACGGGCCAGCAGTCGGCCCGGCCCACGCTTGACCCGAGCCTGGCCGGTGGTCCACACGAAGATCCCCGTACCGATATCAGGGTCTCTCCCCTCCTGATTCGGGCGAGTGTGATGCCGGGTGTGCTTGTCGATCCACCAGCCATAACTCATGCCCAAAAAGAGGTTGGCATTGATCAGGCCAAAGAAGTCGTTGAGGCGGCGGGACCGGTGGGTCTGACGATGCCCGATGTCATGGGCGACGAAACCGATCTGTCCCAACACCAAGGCCAGATACACGGCCACAATCAGCTGGTACCACGAGTCGCCGATGACCATGAATGCTGTCCACCCGACAGCCAATAGGAGGGCGTTGACCCCCATCCTGACCTTGTCCGAGGCGGACCGGCGGTCGAGCAGACCTGCCTGCTTCACCTGCCGGGAGAGTTCAGAGAATCCGCCGTCATCCCGCTCGGTCGGAGATCCGGTGATGGTATCCGTGAACTGCGGGGAGAACTGCGTGCGATCGACAGCGGGCGGCACCAGCCGGGCCGAGATCGGCCGACTTGCAATGGCTTGAGTATCCAGCGGAATGCCTCATTTTCAGCTTGAACTGGCACAAGAGGAGTTCATACGCCAGATATGACAGATATGACAGATATGGCAGATACTACAGGCGAATGTGCCCGGGCACCGCTTGCAGTCTTTCACGAGTTATTCGGATCCAACCGTCAACCCGGATTTCTGGGGCCCGGCGCTGACAGGCAGCGCTGACAGATGGCGATCACGTCGGCGCTTCACACGGTGACAGCGTGCCCAATGAGGTGTCGGCGGCATCAGCAGTCGACAGCACCAGTTGGTAGCCGCGCTGCTCCCCCGGCCGGAAGGAGCGCAACGACCACCCGACGGCATTCCCGTCGGAGCCGCTGGCGACTGCAGCCACCACGTAACCTCGAGTGGAATTGTTGAGCCAGTTGACGGCCACCTGGGAGTTTGGGGGCAGTTCGCCAATGGTGATGGTTGGTCTGGCCGTGCCCGAAGTTCCGTCGTAGCTCATCCGGCCACTCAAAGGTGGCTGGGCACAGAAGTCTTCTTTCCCGCCATAGCCCGATTGGACAGCCACCGTGCTGTTAGGCAACGAAGGGGGGGTACGGGTCACCGTCGGAGCCACCTCGGTCGATGTCGTTCGGGTGGGTGAGGCAGCCGATCGGGGAGATCCACACGATGTCACCATCATCGAGACGCCAGCCAGAAGCACCCCCGCACCCCGCAGCAAATGCTGGAGGTGCTGTCTCGCACCTCGTCCATGGCGGTCGCAATCGGCGCCGTTGCGCTTCCGCCCCGGTGGCCTTGTCCGACTCGCCTCGACCTCATCGACAAGCTTTGCTATCACGTTCAGGCGGCTGAGGCTCCGCAATCCGATCCCAGCCTCATGCCCAATCCGTCCACCGATGATGGGTGCAGATTTCGGCCCGGTGACCTTACATATTCAGCACATATTCAGCGGATCCATTTCTCGATCACCGGCGGGTTGAACGCGGCGAGTCGCACAAAGAGCCGGTCGATCGAGTTCTCGATCACCACCATCTCTCGATGTGCGCCACGGAGGAACCCCTCAACCAACGCGTGGTCGAGGAATGTCAGGAGCGGATCGAAGTAGCCGGCCACATTGAGGAATCCGACCGGTTTGACGTGGACCCGGAGCTGCGTCCACGTGAGGACCTCGAAGGCCTCCTCAATGGTCCCGAAGCCGCCCGGCAAGACCACAAAGGCTTCGGACAACTCGACCATGACCGATTTGCGCTCGTGCATGGTGTCCACCACCCGCAGTTCCGTCAGCCCGTGATGCGCGACGTCCTCCGCCACGAGGTGGCGGGTGGTGACACCTGTCACACGTCCGCCACCACCGATGACCCCGTCAGCCACCGCACCCATGCGCCCCACCGAGGCGCCCCCACAGATCAAATGGATGCCACCATCAGCCAGGTAGCTCCCGAACGCCCGCGCTGCTTCCATGTACTCGGGGCGCGTACCCGGATTTGATCCGGAGAAGACGCAAACCCGCTCGAAGCCGGGTGTCACCGGTCCGTCATGCTCGGGGGCTCGGCACACCGGACGAGGGACGGCCCAAGTCTCCCAGGGATGCGGTCCGAACACGCTGCCCGACACCACGCCGGACCCGGCGCTTGGCCTTACGCCCCACGATCGTCATGCCCACCGCCGCCAGCGCCGCGCCAAGGGTGAGCAACCAACCGGCCAGGTCGGCGTTCGTCGTCCCGTAGTGCAGCGTCACCTCTTGACTGGTGGGGACGACGACCATCAGGTTTGGTGCCACTCTCCAGGGACCCTGCGCACCAGTGGCCTGCCAATTTGGGAAGTACGAGACCTTTACCTCCACCGGTGTCCCGATCTTGTCCACATGGAAGCTGATGGTGCTGTCCGACTGGGCGATGTGGGTCACCGTCGTCACCGGCTCGGGAACCTTGGGTGGGGAAGCGTCACCGATCGGAACCCGATCCCAGTTCGAGGGACCGGTGGCAGCGGGCACCACGTCCCACCCGGCGGGGTTGTCATACCAGGCCACCGACGGATTCAACCAACTCGTCTGGGCGTTTCCCACGCCTTTCCACACCACCGGCTGATTGGTCAGCGGACGAACCAGTTGCGAGTCAGCTATCCGGTACACCTTCCACGTCGTAGCGAGGGCCTCTCCGTTATAAGTGGTGTGCCAGGGCCCGCTCGAGGCAACCTGGGTGAGCAGAGGATCAGCTGCCGCTGCCCGTTCAGTTGTCGTCGACGAGGCCAGGAAGTAACGCACTCCCAGCTGTTGCAGATGCTCGATGCCGAGCGGAACGTTCAGCCCGCCGTACGGCAGTCCCACCATGGCGTCAGACGGTGTGACCGAGAGCTCGCTCTGGTTGATGAAGTGATACGGCGTCGTGGTCGAGGATTCGAAGAGAAGCCCCTCCATCGAATCGATGCATCCGCTGGTCCAATAGGGCAGCAGCATCAGCGACTCGGTGGTGCCAAATCGGTTCAGGGAGGGGTCGTATTCCCACATGGTCCGTCCGCATCCCTGGCGAGTACCGACGTTGGCCATCATGTCGACCACCGCCTTGTATTCGGGGAAGTCGGGCTTGCGTTCGTAGCCCGAGTAGTTCCACTCGGCCCACGAGCTCGGTTGGTTGGCGCCGACGGTCACTCCAACGTGGGTCAGCGCCGAGGCCGGAAGCACCAGTGGGGGAAGGACTGCCAGGCACGCGGCCGCCAGTGCGATGAGTGGACCGACCACAGCGCCGGCAGGGGTGGCACTCGGGGTCGGACGTCGGAACCGACTGACTCTCCATGCCGGTCGCCATCGATCACCTTCGCCTGACGGGAGTCGACTGCCGACCAATGCGACCCAGTGTTTGAGCTGTCGCCGACGGATCCATCGAGCCGACCCCGAGACAGTCTCCGACACGGCAATCCCACCGAGGAAATACAGACAGAGGAACCAGAAGGGGAGGAAGCGGACGTTGTAGAGCTTTCCCTGCGGATCAAGACAGACCACCCCGGCCGAGATGCCCCCCATGATGGCGATGAACAGACCAACCCGATTACGTCTGATCACCGTCGCCACCAACCCAATGAGGGCGGCGGCCTGAACCCATCGAGACGAAGCCGGGAAAAGAAGGTGGGGGAAGCCATCGATATTCAGCCATCCCATGTTGGTGGCGTAGGCCTGCCGAACGACAAACGGCACCACCCACCATGCCGCCAGTCCGAACCCGACCACGCCGACAACCAACGTCCACAACAGGCGGCGCGACCACCGGCGTCTAGCCACTACCCCGCGCAGCCCTCCCCGGAAGGCACGACGCAGATCGGCATCGAGGATCAACCACACGCCGACCCCGGCCACCGCGAACAGTGCCGGGATCAGATGGCACAACAGGGTCGCCGCCAGTAGCACGGCCGCCAGCGACCGGTGGCGGCCGGTACGGAGCCCGGTGGCCACCACGCCCAGGAACACAAGGGAGAGCGAGAGACTGAGCGAGAAGGAGAACTCCCCGGCCAGGGTGGACAGGAGATTGCCGCCGTAGATGGAGAAGCTCGGTTCGAACAGAAAGGGCAAGGTGGCCGCGGCCAGGCAACCCGGCCCCGGATCACGCAAACCGGACAGGCGTCCAAACACCCACGCCGACAGGGGCAGGGTCAACGTGCCGAGTACCGTCACCAACTTGAAGGCGACGTCATAACTCACGACGCCGTTGAACAGCACGGTGAACAAACCTGGCAGCGGGAAGTAGAAGGTGTACATCGGGAAGCCGTCGTACCAGCCCGGATCCCAGCCAGTCAGGTGGCCGTGGGCGAGAAGGTTCGACTCCAGGAACTTGGGCAGCAGCACATGCGCACCCGTATCGCCGCCGGCTGTGGTGGTGGAGGTCAGCAGAAGTAATGGGTGAAGCTGCCAGAGAGCAACTGCCGTGGCACCCAGGATGGCGATGACGGTGGCCCAGGTCGGCCAGGCCGACGGCCGGGTTGCCCGTTGGGACAGGTGACGGGCGGGGTGGGCCCCTACCGGAGAGGAGGCCACGTCAGAACAGGACGCCGGTGCCGGCGGCCAGGGTGGCCACCACCGCTACCAGGTTGAAGGTGGCGTGCGAGACCATATTCATGCCCAGCCGCCCGGTCCGGTACGAGATGAACGACAGGATGATCCCGAAGGTGGCCAACCCCGGGAGTTGCAGCGACTCCGCGTGGGCGAGGCCAAACAGGACCCCGGTGATGATGATGGCCAATGCCGGACCGACCCAGCGCCCGAAGTTACCGAAGAGGCGAGCGAACGATCGCAGCAACAAGCCGCGAAAGAACAATTCCTCAAAGAAGGGAGCACCGACGACAGTGAGGACGGCAATGACGACGAACCCAAGGCCGTGCGAACCCCCCGTCAGCTTCTGACTGGGGGCATTGAACTTGTGGTTGAAGTCATGGACATGCTGCGAGATGGGGATATAGACGGCGGCCACCAGAAACTGGCCACCGATGCCGATCGGGATACCAGCCAGATCGATCCATTTGAATCGGAGGCCGAGATCCCGTACGGCACTACGGGTGCCGCGGACGGTGGAGGCCAGCCAGGGTCCCCCGAAGAATCCGGCCCAGAGACCGAGCAGGGTGGACACGATGTACCAGGTGGGGGGCTCACTGAGATTTGCGATGGTGTTGAGGCTGTGGAACTTTCCGGCCGGGACCGCCGCCACGACGACGAAAATGGCACCCAGAACCTGGCCACCCAAGAAGCCCAGCGCCCCAAACAAGAGCCACATCCAGGCCGAACCGCGTGAAGTGGGCGCGCTCCCTGCGTCCAACTGACGATTCAGCGGCACATCCCCTAGGGCAAGGGCGGCGGGATTGCCGGGGATGGCCGAGCCGACTACCGCAATCTGACTCCACTGCGACGGAGGTTGTGCCCAGCCCGGAGGCGGCGGAGCCCATCCGCCGGGAGGTATCCAGCCCGGCGGAGGTACCCATCCGGGAGGCGGAATCCACCCGCTTGCTCCGCCTTCCCCTCCGTTGGTCACGCCGACACGTTACCGATCACCACCCCTTCTCAAGTAGCGCCCCCCCGCAACTGCCCGCACGCAACCATGGGGGCGATGCCTCGGTGCCACCCATGGCCGCATAACATGGGGCGGTGACCCCGCCTAATCCCAACCTTCCCCCAGGTCCGATGAACTCCGGTGGACCCGGCGATGGAGCACCAGGTCAGAACAGAAACCGCCTGATTCTCTACGTGGTGGTTGCCGTCGCCATCTTGGCCGTGTTGATAGCCCCTTCGTTGATGCGCACGTCTCACGCGACTTCGCTGAGTTACAACACGTTCCTCAGCGATCTTCAAGGCAAGCAGGTCAAGTCGGCCAATGTGAACCAGGGCAGTGGCGTCATCACCGGGACACTGAACAACGGGACCAGTTACACCGTCAACGGACCCAACCCGGTCATCGACTCTGAAGTCACCGCCCTCCACGTCCTCGGAAACAATTACAAGCTGGTGACACCTCCGGCCAACAGCTTGCTCGGGATCATCTTGACGTGGGTTCTCCCATTTGCGCTCATCTTCGGAGTCTTTTTCTACATCAGTCGTAAGGCGCAGGGTCAAATGGGAAGCATCATGTCGATCGGACGGTCCAAGGCCAAGCTGTATTCCACCGAACGGCCGTCCACCACCTTCGATGATGTAGCCGGCTACGGGGGCGTCAAACTCGAGATCAGCGAGGTCGTCGACTTCCTCAAGACCCCGGCCCGCTTCAAGGACATCGGTGCGCGCATCCCGAAGGGCATTCTGCTGGTAGGCCCGCCGGGCACCGGTAAGACCCTCCTCGCCCGGGCGGTGGCCGGTGAGGCCGGTGTGCCGTTCATGTCGGTCAGCGGCTCGGACTTCATGGAGATGTTCGTGGGCGTCGGCGCCAGCCGGGTACGTGACCTGTTCGCCACCGCCCGGAAGCAGGCTCCGGCCATCGTGTTCATCGACGAGATCGACTCGATCGGCCGAAAGCGTGGTGCCGGTTTGGGCGGTGGCCACGATGAGCGCGAGCAAACCCTCAACCAACTCCTTTCGGAGATGGACGGGTTCGAACCGACCGAGGGCATCGTGGTGATGGCCGCCACCAACCGGCCCGACATCCTGGATGCCGCCATTCTTCGGCCTGGTCGATTCGACCGGCAGATCGTGGTGCCTCTACCCGACCTCGAAGAACGGCTGCCCATTCTGCAGGTGCACTGCAAGGACAAGCGCGTCGCCCCCACCGTGGATCTCGGCGTCGTGGCCCGGGGAACGCCCGGGATGAGCGGAGCCGACCTGGCCAACCTGGTGAACGAAGCCGCACTCCACGCCGTGCGCCGGGGCTCAGAGCTCATCGAGAACGTCGACTTCGAAGCGGCGAGGGATCGCGTCCTGATGGGGCAGCGCCGCGAGAGCCTGGTGCTCTCCGATGAAGAAAAAGAACGGGTGGCCTTCCACGAAGGCGGCCACGCGGTGTTGGCCTATGTCCTCCCCGGTGCCGATCCGGTCCACAAGGTGACCATTCTGCCGACGGGCATGGCCCTGGGCGTCACCATGCAACTCCCGATGGAAGAGCGTCATATCCATCCGCGCCAGAACATCGAGGACTCGCTGGCCGTCCGGATGGGTGGTCGGGCCGCCGAGCTGCTCGTCTATGGCGATCTCTCGACGGGGGCAAGCAACGACCTGGTGGGCAACACCGAACTCGCCCGCAAAATGGTGCGTGAATGGGGCATGAGCGACAAGATCGGTCCCATGGCGTGGGGATCCCAGGGCCAGGTGTTTCTGGGTGAGGACCTGATGCACACCCGCGACTATTCGGAACACACCGGGCAGGTCATTGACGACGAGGTCGAGATCATCCTCAGGGGGCAAGAAGAACGGGCGCTCGAGGTCCTAGCCCGCCACCGGGGCGGGCTGGACGCAGTGGCCCGGGCCCTTCTCGACGAGGAGACGATCGACGGAGAGACTGTCGGCCGCCTGGTCGACACCTCCTACGGTCGGCCCGTACACGAGCATGGCGCCAAGTCCATCCCCCCCGTCTTTGTGGCGGCACAACACGGCCCAACCGGATCAGACAACGCCGATGGACCCGTGGGAGAGGGGTCGATTCCCGGTGCCAGCGCCGAGACTGCCTCCGCCGACGCAGAAATGCCGACGCCGGCCCCCACGGACGCGGACTCCCCTACCAGCGCCGGTGTCTCCGGAGCCAAGGATGCCGAAGCCCCGTCACCCACCCGTTCACCGTGGCCGCCTCCGTCGGCCCCAGCGGGTCACGCGCCCCAGGTTGCGACCCCGTGGCCCAAGCATCCGGCACCCGGTCACTGGCCCCGCCAGGCCCCGTGGCCGCCACCGCCACCACCACCACCGCCTTCTCGGTAAGTTCGACTGCTGGCCCCGAACGGGGCGGGAGGTTGGCCGGTTGGCCTGTTGGCCGCAGTCGGTGGGCGGGGAGCTACCGGTTGGCCAGGGGCGGACCTTCGGACCCGGCGCCCGAGCCATCGAGGAACTCAGGAAGTGAACGGCATGCCGGTTGACGACACGATCCCCACCGCTCCGGTCGGGCCGTCATCCTCCTCGACGGTGACCGGTTGAGTTGAGCTCACGTCAAATGTCTGGAGACCGCTGACCAGTTTGGAGTCAAGGACCATCAACGAGCCGGGCGCAACAGTGAACGAGCTCACCACCGCACCGGTTCCTGCCGTTGCGACCCGCACATGTGCGGGCGACGTCCCTGGGTTCGCAATCCCCAAGCTGACGACGGTGGCACGGGGGGTACCCGGGGCGGTTCCGGTCCCGGGGGCCGGGACCAGCCAGTGGGTTCCCGTCGCCGACGTTCCGGCACTCGCCCCCCACACCGGAGGTGTCGAGCCCGCTGCCGCCTGTACCGAACGGGCGACGACCAGGCCCACCGAGGAGTTGACAGTCACCGCGTACGGTGACTGACCGGGCAAGCGGCTCGAGCCCGAGGCCACGAAGGTCACCACCGATTGAGCTGGTACGGGAACCTCGATGGGAACCACCGACGCCGATGGAAGTCCGATGGCGAAGGTCGCCATCCCCGCCTTGGCGCCTGGGTTGGCCAGATGAAACGTGACGGTTCCTTTGGCGGGGTTCGTCGTCTGGGCGAAGTGCCAGACAGTGGAGAGGGAGGGAGATCCAAGCCGAAGCGCCAGGCCACCGGTCGGGCCGGTCGACCACTGCTGTACTTCGTCGGCCACGATCGCTGTCGACTGCGCCGAGACCAGCGTGGCGATCTCCGGTTGATTCTGCACAAAATCCTCGACGTTCTCCGCCACGATTTGGCCCGCCGGCACAACCAAACCCTGATAGGCCGACGGCGTGATGATTCCGGAATTGGTCAGAAACGAGACGTTGATCACCGCGTCGGTTGACGTCGGGTTGAACAGGTCGAGCGTCAACGCATTACCGGCGGTCGTCGATCCCCCGGCGAAATACCACGAGGTGGCTATCTGTGAGGCACAGGGCGCGGTGCTCCATCCGCCGGTGCCGGTCACCACCTGGTTGGCGGCCACTCCTCCGCCGGCGAACACAAACGACGTTGCCACATCACCGGCCGTCAACCCGGCCCCCGGGTTGACGGCAGTCGTCGCCATGGGAGGGACACCGATCGTACGGACGGTGGGAGGACCCGGCGTGCCAGAACTGGCGGCGCCACTCCCCGTCCCCGGCGCCACCCGTGAGGTCATGGTCCCGTCAACCGTCTTGGTGGTGGTATTGGTCAAATAGATGGTGGTTCCCGCCAGTCCACCGAATCCCGAGGCACCGCCGGCGCAGAATGCCGATGAAGCAGAAGAACTGGCTGCGGGGATGGACACGCCGTCGGCGACACGGGACGCGCCGGGCTGGGACGGAGCGGTGATAGCGACATCAACGATTCCTATGCCGATGGCCACGACGGCCACGACGGCCAGCGCGGCCATCCGGCCCCGCACCGGTCGGAGCTGTCGACGGATCTGGGCCGAGGTCCGGCCGGTGTGGCGGACTCGACTGGTTTGGTGGGGTCGCCCGGATTTGGCATGACGGCCTGATTTACCGTGGCCTCCGGATTGGCGGATCAAGGGGTCGCTCACTCTTCCAACCCCCCAAACTGGTCGGCCTCAGGTTCAAAATCGAGCTCAGCGATGGGACGGGGCTCGGAACGACGACGCCGCCGGAGGAGTACCGATTGCAACCACGGCCGCACGATGCCGCGCCGTTTACGCAGTGCCCCAGCGACAAGTAGCCACAGAACCAATTCGTACCCCACCGAAAGCGGAGCCCACAGGTTGCCGTTGAATCGGAGCGTTGCCCGCCCGCCACCAGCCACGTGATACTGGCCGGCCCACCCGAACGCGGCAGACATCGGATACGTGGTCCCGTCCGACGACGTCAAACTCCACCGCCCCGCAGGAGCAAGCGCGGAAAGCACAGTTCCGGCGGGAATCGTTCCCTGATACGAGCGCGAAGCCGCGGGACCCGGCAAGACAGGTACCGCCCCGGGGACGATGGGAGCTCCGGTGGCAGTTCCCAGAACATCAGGAGCTCCCGGGGATCCGTTCGCAATGGCAGCCTCTGCTGCCCCGGCCGTCCGTGATGAAGAGGCGACAGCCGACCGCTCAGGCAACCACGCGGTGTTCTCATAGACGCTGATCCCGGTTTCGGTAAATACCGATTGGAGATCGAGTTGGTGAGCCAGGGCCGGTGTCAGGTCAGCCGGAATCGGATATTCCGTCGGGCTCTGGACCAAAGAGATGACGGGCGCCAATGCGGTTACCTTCACCACGTAGCGCACCCCGGCCACAGCCAGCATGCTTCCGAGTTGATCGGTCTGACCGGACCGGGCCTGATTCACTGCATTCGCCAACGTGGCAGCTGGACCCGGTCCGGTTGCGTTCCACAGCCAGGAGGCATCGGGTGTTCCGTCCTCTGAGGTGGCGTATGCCAGCCCATCTCCCGCACTCCACGACCCCTGGTTCAACGCCCGCGCATCACCCAGCCACAAGACCCGAAATGCCCCATCCGCCGTCTTTGCGTGCATCCACGCCAGTGTCTGGCTGAAGTCGTTCTGAGGTAGGTCCCAACGCCCCGGGAGTGCCGAGGCCAACGTCGGAAAGGCTCCGAGCACCATGGCGGCAGCGGCAGCGGCGGTGGCGAGCTGCTTCCACCCAAAGGTGGTGGCACGTAGGTCTTCCTCAAAGGCAGCGATCCCGAGACCGATAGCCATCGAGATGGCCACTGCGGCCGGTCCCAACAGGACAGCCGGATCGATGGCCAGGCTGCCTGTCCAACCCCTGCCGACCACCCACGCCACAAACCAGAACACCATGGCGATCGACCAGCACCGACCGGCCCACCCGAACCGGGCATTTCGACCCAGCAGCAGCGGAAGCAGAGCCGCCACACCGAACGCCCACGTCAACGGCGAGTTACCGATGGGCCCGACCGAGAACTGCAGCAGATTTCCCCACGACGCCGCCCCCGCGGTGGGCCCGGCTACCCCGAAGACGCTGATGGCCCCACCACCGGCTGACACCACGCCGATCAACCACGGGAGGCAGAGGACCCCGGCCACCACGGTGGACCCGAGCGCCAGCCATAGTGCCCTCGTCGCCGAGGTGAGCTCTCCGAGGACGCACGACGAAAGTGCCACCGCCACGCCGGCGAGGACGACCACGAAAGCGGCGGCGGGCACAAAGGAAATCAGAACGGCTTCAAGTACTCCCAACAAAAGGAGGCTTCGCAGGGTTCGGTGACGGGCCAACCATCGCCTTCCCGTCGGGACCGTGGGATCGAACGCAGTTCTCCTCCGACCCGAGCCTCTCTTCGCTTTATTCGCATGCACCCCGGACCGGTCCGGTCCCAGAACCGGGGCAAACGGGGCGATCCGGGTGAATCGGAAGAGGTGGCCGAATACCCACGGCGCGCCGGCATATACGGCCAGGGCCCCGAGCCGCCCGAGGGCAAGGGCGTTGTAGGGAATGGGCACAGCCAAATAGACGATCCCAGCCACCAGAGATGCCCGTGGGGACCCAAATGGGCGCACAAGTCGCACCATGCCCCACGCTCCCAGGGGAATACACCCGAAGATCAGCACCTTCTGGGTGAGTCCCATGGCACCGATGAGCACCGTCCCCACCGCACCTACCAACGCGAATGCCGGAGACGCGGGGGCGATGGAACCGACGCCTGAGGGGTGCCAGCCGGCGGCGAACTGAACGATTGTCGAAGACCAACTCGGAAATGGCACGAACTGCCCAATGGACGGGATGGCACCGGACAGCAGACTCCTGGAACCGACACCCACCACGAATGCCGCCGCCAGCCACGACAGCAACCGCGCCCAGCCGCCGAGTTGCCCGCGGGATGATGGAGCCTTTTCGGCGGCCCATGCATCGTTCGGTGGAGCAGGTTGGTCGCTTCCGACACCGTTGTCAGTCTCCACCAAGTCATCAAGGACGCTGCCGAAGCCGCCCTCCGCTTCCCCGCCGGAGGCTTCGAGTTCATCGACGTGCGCCCCTCGGAACCCGAATTGGAAAACCCGGCGGGCATACGCCGACAATCGAGCACTCCCCGCCACCTGCAACAGGCGTATCTCCTTATCGCTGAGCCGCCGATGCGATTGGACTTCTTTTCGCTGCCGCCGGGTGATGCCCAGGTGATGAAGATTCCAACGCCATGCCTCCAGCACGGCGCGGACCCGAGAGCGATTCCCCGCCACCGTGGCCACGATGAGCTCGCCCAGGGTCAACAGGATGATCTGGGGGACCACCCGCAGTAGGTGGAACGCTCCGTAGCATTTGAAGACGACGTGCAGTTCGTGGCGCCGCTGCAACTCCTGGAGCGTCACCGGATGATGGCGGTGCTCCCCGGGGACAGCAACGAGAGAGTCAGCTATCGGGCGAGACCCACTGGCCAGCTCTTCACGATGTCGGACTCGCGCATCAGGTACCACGATGATCCGGGCCCCAACCACCTGGGCCCGCCAACAGAGATCGAGATCTTCACCCAGGGCCACGATGGTCGGGTCGAACCCACCGAGCTCTTCAAAGAGGTCCGCCCGGACCAATGTGCATCCACCTGGGGCGACGAACACATCCCGGACTGCGTCGTGCTGCCCGTGGTCGATCTCGCTCGGTTGCACCCGGTCCACCACCGAACCGCCCTTGTCCACCGTCATGCCGACATGGAGCAGTCGGTCGGGATCGTCCCAACTCACCACCTTGGGGGAGACGATCCCGGCATTGGAGCGGAACGCCTCTTCTACCAACAGGTGGACGGTATCGGGGAACAGCGCCACATCGTCGTGACAGAAAAGAAAGTACGAGGCGCCATCGACCATCGATCGCACCTCGTTCGAAGTGGCTCCGTACCCTTTGTTCTTCTCGAAGCGGCGCACATAGGCAGAAGGAAGCGCCGCGGCCACCCGGGCGGTGAGGTCTTCAGCACTCGCGCTGTCAAGGACCAATACCGACAGCTCGGCATAGTCCTGCGATCCGAGCGAAGCCAGCGTCTCATCGAACCACTGACCAGGATCGTGGGCGATGACAACGGCGACGACCGGCGGGGCCAGTGTTTCCATCAGGGTCAGAGGCTACCGGCCCAGTCGAGCCTCAGGAGAAATCCCGTGGTCAGCACCATAATTTGGCGCCACCCACCAAATTGCTGCGTGAGTGCTTGCAAATGTTTATCAGATCAGATACACTTGTATCTATCAGCACGCAGCCCACACCGACTGCGTACAGAAACATCTATCGCAGGGAGATGAACATGCCAGAGATCAATACGAATATCAACAAAGCAGCCCAGGACCTCGCCAACGCGGCAAAGGATGCCACCTACGTGGCCATCGGCGCAGGCGTCCTCGGTTTCCAGAAGGCCCAAGTGCAGCGCCAGGATCTTCTCAAGCGCCTCGGCGATCCCAAAGTTGAGGTCGGGAGCCGAATCCAGGGCGTTCGTTCCGACCTGAGTGGTGCGATCCACACGGTGGATGCCCAACTCGAGGACCTTATTTCCAAGGTTGAAGCCGCATTCGCTCCGTTCGAGGACCGTCTGCCCACCCCGGCCCGTGACCTGGCCAAGCAGGTACATGTCCAGGCCAAGGAGACCCGCTCGCAGATCCGCCATCGGATCCTGACCGTCGCCGGTTGACGGTCCACATTGCGACGGCGACAGACCTCCCCCGGTCGTCGCCGGCGCCGGCCTCGCCCCTTATGGGGTTTGCAGGCCAATACGGGCCGGATACCCCCCTTTCCGGTCCGGTGAAGAACGGTCCGCCTCGTGCGGGCCGTTCTTCACGTCAGGGATTCTCAGGATTCTCCCAGGTGCGCCAGGCAAAATCTGGCTCCATGCGGCCTGACGGTGACGGTGACGGTGACGGCTCGGACGATTCGCCGCCTGTCGGGGCGCATCTAGCAACCGGTGCCGACCCAGACGACGTACCTACCACCGGTGAGTCGTTGACCAAGTGGCGGATACCCAGGCGACGGTTCCTCATCGCCGCCGGGGTGGGTGCCGTGGCCCTGGCCGCCGCCGGGTACGGGATCGACGACTGGATCACCTCCGGGCCGCCGGCGCCGCTCTTTCACTCGCATCCCGACCTCGCTCCGGCGACCGTGAGCGTGGCCGTTCCCGCCGGGGGCACCGCGCCCGGCTACCTCTTCCTCACACCTGCCGCCGGTCCGGACCAGTACGGGCCGATGATCGTCGACAACTTCGGGCAGCTGGTCTGGTTCCGCCAGATCGTGCCGGCGCCCATGCAGGTCGCCACCAACCTCGAGGTGCAGCAACTGGACGGGGAGCCGGTGCTGACCTGGTGGGAGGGGACAATTCTCATCCCCGAGGGTTACGGCCGAGGTGCGTACGTCATCGCCGACACCTCCTACCGGGAGATCACCCGGGTGTATGCCGGCAACGGACTCTCCGGCGACCTTCACGAGTTCACCCTCACTCCCGAGGGCACTGCGCTCTTCACTGTCTATCGGAGCCAGAACGCCGACCTGTCAGCCATCGGAGGCCCCAAGCAGGGCACCTTGCTCAACTCCCTGCTTCAGGAAGTCGATGTCAAGACGGGTCAAGTGCTGTTCGAGTGGGACCCACTCCAGCACATTTCCCTGGACGAGTCGTACCAACCGGCATCGGCCATCCCCGCCAATGGCAATCAGTACGACTGGCTCCATCTGAACTCCATCGACGTCGACACTGACGGCAACCTCCTGATCTCGGCCCGCCACACCTGGGCGGTCTACAAGATCGACCGGAAGACCGGGGACGTCATCTGGCGGCTTAATGGAAAGCGCAGCGATTTCGAGGTCGGGCTCGGCGTCGCCTTCGAATACCAGCACTGTGCCCGTCGCGCTCCCGACGGTACGTTGACCCTCTTCGACGACGGGTCGGCACCTCCCCAGGTCGCACCCCGCTCACGAGGCATCAATCTCTCCCTTGACGAGACCACCATGCGTGCCGAACTCGTACACGAGTACTTTCCCGACCCCATCGTGACGTCCGCCAGCCAGGGGAGTGTCCAAAACCTGTCCAACGGGAACGTCCTGGTCGGGTGGGGATCGGCTCCCTCTGTCTCCGAGTACACGTCAGATGGTCGGCTCCTCTTCGACCTCGCCCTTGCCGCGGGCGTCATCTCGTACCGAGCCTTCCGGTTTCCATGGGTCGGCCGTCCCGAAGGCCGACCAGCCATCGCTGCCCATGGGGGCGACAACGGCCAAGTGATCGTGTATGCCAGCTGGAACGGTGCCACCGAGGTGGTGGCCTGGCAGGTGATGGCCGGGCCGACCGGTAGTTCGCTCAGCCCGGTGGCCGTCGTCCCCAAGCAGGGATTCGAGACGACGGCCACGGTCACCACCGGTCATCCGGCGGTGGCGGTGGCTGCTCTCGACCAGGGTCACCAGGTCCTCGGTACTTCCGCCACCGTCACCGTGTGATCACCGGTACGACCGCCGAATACTGCGTCTTGCGTTACTACGTATTACGTAGTAACGTGCCTCCATCGCACGAACCAACGGCACTGCGTCTCATCGGCCCAACGATCCCCCGATCCTGATCCTCACCAGCCTGGCCGGCGGCCCCAAACACGGGCATGCCCTATCCAAGGACATCGAAGGATTTGCCGGGGTGGTTCTGGGACCCGGCGCCCTTTACGGGGCCATCACCCGATTGGAGGAGCGAGGTCTGATCGAGCCGCTCGAGTCCGATGACCGTCGGCGTCCTTATCGGATCTCGGCGGCAGGATCCGCCTACCTCTCTGAAGCGGTGGGCAACATGCAACGCTTGGCTGACGAGGGTGCCCGCCGACTGGCTGTGGCGAACCAAGTGACCGCACCCCGGCGGGTTCCGAGAATCGCCGGGAGCCAGGCATGAGGACCGGCGACATGCGGAGGAAAAGGACCCGGTGAGCCGGTCCATGCTCCGGTGGTATCCCGCCAGCTGGCGCGATCGTTACGGTGCCGAGCTCGATGCCATGATCGAGGACAGTCTCGAAGGCGAACAACCGACAGTGCACTTCCGGTGGTCGATCATGCGGGCCGGGTTGTCCGAACGCCTGCGCGGTGCCGGCCTCATCGGCGACACCGCCCCCCCGTCGGGGCGGATCCGGGGCGGCGCATTCACGGTTCTCTGTGGTTGGTTGCTCTTCGTCATCCCTGGCATTGTCTTCGCAAAGCTCAGCGAGCACTGGGAAGCCGTGACTCCACGGAGTTCCCAACATCTCCCTGCCATCTCGTTCAACCTGGTGCAGGTTCTTGCCGGGCTGTGCGTTGTCGCCGTCCTGCTGGGGATGACCAGTGTCCTCCCTGCCTTCGTCCGCTTCGTGAAGGACGGGGGTTGGCCGGCCATCCGCCGCCAGGTGCGATGGGCAGCGGTGGCCACTGTGGCCATGGTGGCCGTATCGGTCACCATCGTGATCTGGGCCCACCACCTTCCGGCCCACCTCCGTAATGGGGGCTCGGCGCCCTACAAACTCCTGGGCGTGGCCTGGATGCTCTTGTTCGCCGCCACCCTTTTCACCTGGTCGACGGCGGCCATCGCCGCCACCCGCCGCCTGACGCTCGGGACGCGTCAGCTCAAGGTGGCCGGATCACTGGCCATCGCCGTAGCCCTGTCAATGCCGATCATGACGGCGGCCGCGGCGATCTGGTGGGGATCGATAGCGGCGGCCGCTCCCTGGTTCTTCTCCGGTGCACCCACCGGAAGCCCTTCCTCGCCATGGGTGGCTTCCCTGCTTGGCGCGCTCATCGTGATGACCCTGGCCTCGGTTGTGGGCGTGGCTGGGCTCCTTCGGGTGACCGGCTCGTGGCGGTCTCTGCGTACCGTCTGAACGACGGCAATCGGGGCAGAGTAGAGACCGCAGCCGGTTGGCCCCGATTCAGTCGGTGCGATCGCGCCAGTACGCCAACACGTCGGCCAAAGTTTCCCCCAGGGAGATCTTGGGCTCCCAACCGGTGGCGCTCTGCAACCGGGTGGGATCACCCCGAAGCACCGGTACTTCCACCGGGCGCATCAGGGTGGGGTCGGTCTCGAATCTGAGTGAGGCGCCGGTCAACGCCAGCAACTCGTCGGCGATAGATTTGATCTCCACGTCCCGGCCCGAACACACGTTGTAAACGACTCCGGGCTCCCCTGACTCGATCAGCATCCGATAGGCCCGCACCACATCTCGAACATCGGTGAAGTCACGTCGAGCCGACAGGTTCCCCACCGGAATGGCACTGGCCCCTTTGCGCTCGGCGTCAACCATGCGCTTGGTCAATGCCGGCACTGCGAAGTCGGGTGTTTGCCCCGGCCCGATGTGATTGAACGGCCTTACCGTGATGACGGACTGTCCATAGCCAAGGAATGCCTGCTCCACCAGGGCCTCGGCCGCCAGCTTGCTGGCGGCATACGGGGTGAGCGGGGCGGTGGGCGAGTCCTCGCGAAGCGGAAGACGCGACGGGTCGGTCACGGCTCCATAGACCTCGGCAGAGCTGGTTACCAGCACCCGCGGATTTGACCCGCATTCCCGGGCCGCAGCCAGCAGGATGGCGGTGCCTATCACGTTGACCTGGAGCACCTGGAGGGGCTCGTCCCACGACTTCCCCACGTGGGTGAGCGCAGCCAAGTGATAGATGGCGTCAGGCGCAGCGGCGGTGAGGGCAGTGAGCACCGCAGGTGGGTCGGTGATGTCCACTTCCCTGTCGATGACGACGACGTCGTCGCCGAGTTCACGAAGATGGGCGGCAAGCCAGTGGCCTACAAATCCGCGACCGCCGGTAATGAGGGAGCGCACGTCGGGTCACCCTACTGGGTCAGGTGCGTGTCCCCTGCCAGAGCCCTTAACTCCGGGCCGCCAGGCGATAGGCCTCCATGTGCTTGCCGGCGCTGGCGGCCCAGGTATGCCGGGCGGCGATGTCCAACCCCCGTTGCCTACGCTCGGCGTCAGGTCCATTCCCGGCCAGTACCCCGTCAAGCGCCTCACTGAGAGCAACCACATCCCCCGGTGGAACCAGGGTCGCCGAGTCCCCGGTGACTTCCTCCATGGCGGATCCTGACGTGGTGATCAGGGGAGCACCACACGCCATGGCCTCCAACGCCGGAAGGCCGAATCCTTCATATAACGCCGGGTAGACCACCGCCACAGCCGCGCGGAACAATGCCGGGATGATGTCGTCCTTCACATACCCGGTGCGGATGATGCGACTCCTCATCCCTGACGCGGCGACGGCTTCCTCCACTTGCGACGCTCCCCAGCCGGCCCCACCCGCCAGCACCAGTCGAGCCTCGGGATGGCGATCGGCCACCCGGGCGAAGGCATCCACCAGGGTCGGCACGTCCTTACGAGGCTCGAGGGTGCCGACAAAGACGAGAAATGGCGTTCCGTCACCGAGTCGGCCGGACCCGCCGGCCGTACCGGCACCTCCAGCTCCTCCGGGCCCCCGGGCCCTCGTGCTGCCGATTTCCAACTCGGACAGCCGCGCCGCGTCCGATCCGGGCGCGGATTCGACAGGACGGAAGCGATCGAGATCGACCCCATGGTGGGCCACCACCACGTCGCCATCCACCTGGCACCACCGGGCCAACTCGTCGGCCGTCGCCTGGCTCGGACACACCACCACCGCCGCCCGTCGGGCAGCTACCCTGATCGCCCGTTGGAACAACAACACCTTTGAGCGCTCGTGCCATTGCGGGGCTTCGAAGAAGCTCAGATCGTGAATGGTCACCACTGCCGGCACCTTCGAATGCTCCGGCATCGTGTAGTGGGGTCCGTGATGGACCGCCACCGCCTGGTGTTTGAGCAGCGAAGGGAGCCGGATCTGTTCCCAGGCGAGCCGCAGCGGCCGAAGCTCCGGTGCAACTGTGGAGACACCGCTTCCCGGGGCCACGGCTCTCCAGCGGGAGCCATCCCGGCGTCTGGCGACAACCAGCAGTTCGACGTCAGATCGCTGGTCCAGAGCCTGTGCCAGTTGGAGGGTGTACTGGCCGGCCCCGACCGGATTGGTCGGCACTGCTGTCACGTCCAGCGACAGGTGCAACCGGTCAACCACGGTGACCACCGTGCTTGGCGGCTGCCACCTCGTCCCACACCGAGACGTGACTACGGGCGATCACCGACCAGCGGAGCTCGGCGGCCCGGTGGCGACCTGCCAGCTCGAGCCGGGCGCGCACGGCGGTGTCGGTGGCCACCGTCAGGAGTCCGGAAGCGATGGAGTCGGAATCTTGGGGATCGACTTCGAACGCCGCCCCAGCCGTGCTCGGCAGCGGACTCGCCACCACCGGGGTGCCGAACACCATGGCCTCGACAGGGGGGAGCCCGAACCCTTCGATGAGAGGCACATACGCCAGCAATCGGGTCATCGCATAGAGGGCCGACAGCTCCCCGGGGCTGACCATCCCGGCGAACACCACGCCAGGTTCGGGATTGACCCGCTCGCCCCATCCGGTCGGGCCCACCAACACCAGTGACCACGGCTCGGGTAGGGATCCTCGGATCCGGCGGTACGCCTCGGTGAGCCGAACCAGGTTCTTACGCGGCTCAAGGGTGCCGACACTCAGCAAAAATGGCCCGTGCACCCCGAGCCGCTCCAACAGCGCGGCTCCCGCCTCCAGATCGGGCGGGGGAAGATGGTCACATCCCATCGGGATCACTCTGATGGCACCTCGGGGCGCTCCAGCCTCTTCGAGGTCGGATGCCACCTCCTCGGCGGACACGATGAACCGTTCAGCCCGACGCAGCGCTCGTTGCAGCGCGGCTTCGTGCCAGGTCCTCCCCCGGGGCGGATAGGCGTCGGGAAGCCGACGCCACAACAGGTCATGAACCGTAGAGACCAGCGCGGCGTCTCCCGGCTCGAGGGTGGCCAGCGAAACGGCGTGAACCACATCAAATCCGGTGGGGGCGCGCAACACACCCCGATCCCACGCCCGGGTCAACGCCGGACCCGGAAGCACCGAACTGCGCACCGGGTAGCCGTACGCGGCAAGTGGATCCCCCCCTCCCGAACCCCTCCGGCCCGGGCGACTGGCCAGCAGCTCAACCTCGGGCGCCTCACCCGGATCGAGCTCGCCGAGCCCCTGCATGAGACCGCGGGCATAGGTGCCGATCCCACCAGGGGTGGACCTCCGCAGCTGTTCCACCACCATCAACACCCGGGTCCGGGTCATGGTCGGGCACCCCGTCCTCCCGATGCCGCCCATGCGTCCCGATAGAGCCGGTCGAGACCCTCGGCGCACTTGGACCAGGTGAAGTCCGCGGCTCGGCGACGACCCCGGGCGATGAGCGCCTCGATGTCGGGGCCGCCGTCGAGGACGTGGGTCAACGCCGTCGCCAACCCATCGGAGTCCCCGCCGTCGACCAGGAGAGCGCCGTCGAGGACTACCTCGGGGATCGCCCCCACCGAGGTGGACACCACCGGGACACCGGCGGCCATTGCTTGCACGGGCGGGAACCCGAACCCTTCGTATACCGAGGGATAGGCCAACACAGAAGCCCCATGGAGGGTCGCGTCCAGGGCCGCATCATCGATGTAACCGGGTCTCACGATCCGATCCCGAACCGGCGAGCCAGCCAGCGCATCCAGAAAAGCGTCCGCACCCCATCCATCGGCACCCACGATGACGAGGGCCACATCCCGATGGGCGCGGCTCACCGACGTGAATGCCTTCACCAGGGACGGATAGTCCTTTCGGGGCTCGATAGTTCCCACCGCCACGACATACCGTGAGGTCCCGGCAGGGAGAAGAAAAGGCAGGTTCGCCGCTCTTTGTCCCTCTCGGGTCCCGCCGGGGCTTCCGCCGGGGCTTCCGGTGCCGCCTACCAACTCCGGTATGCCATGGTGAACGGCACGGACCCGTTCGGCCTCGATACCGAACGCCTCGATGACCTCCTCCGCCACGAACTCGGAGGGAGTGTGGACCCACACTCCCTCATCGACTGCCCGCCGGATCAATGCCGGAAAGCCGAGGGTAAATCGATCGCACAGTTCGGGGAACCGGACGATGGCGAGATCGTGCACCGTGACCACCCGCGCCGCCCTTCTCGACGGCGGCACAACGAAGTTGGTTCCATGGACCACCTGGTGCGATCCGATGAACCATTCGACCGGCGGTTGGGACGAGAGGTTCCAGGCCACGTGCAGCGGGCGGGCGGGCATGGCTCGCTGCGAGGTAGACACCCCGGAGGGGGCGAGATCCGAGATGGCCTGCCGACGTCTCCAACTGATGGCGAACGCCGAGACGTCGAGATCCGATCGAGAGGCCAGCCCGCCGAGTGCACCGGCGCAGAACGCTCCTACCCCTGTCGGGCGTCCCAAGAGTGGTGTCGCATCGAGGGCAACTGACAGCCGACCTTGGTCGGCCATCGCAGATCGCTCCGTCGGCACCAGATGAGCCTTACACATTCACCGGGCCCTGCCGGGATACGGGTACGGGCCGAGTAGCCTGCCGATCCATGCCCGACTCCACCCACCCACGGTGTACGGTCCACCCCCGCGGCGGCCGCCACAACCTTTCTGTCGTGGGCGCCCACCGGTGATCACGGCCCTGGCCGGGGGGGTCGGAGCCGCCCACATGCTGCGGGGCCTGGTCGAGGTCATGCCTCCCGGCGATATCACCGCCGTCGTGAATACCGGGGACGATACCGTCCTCCACGGTCTCCACATCTCACCCGATCTGGACACGGTGATGTACACATTGGCCGGAGCCATCAATGCCGAGACCGGGTGGGGACTGGCCGGCGAGTCATGGCGGGTAATGGAGTCGCTCGAACGCCTCGGCGGCATCACCTGGTTCAACTTGGGGGACAAGGACCTTGCCACCCACTGCTATCGCACACAACGCCTCAGCGAAGGCGCCACCCTCAGCGAGGTCACGGCTGAGCTGGCCAGTTCGTGGGGCGTCGACATCCGCCTTCTTCCGGTCACCGATGACCCCCTCCGCACCCGGATGCAACTGGTAGACGGCCCCGAAGTGAGCTTCCAGGAGTACTTCGTCCACCTCCACCATGATGTGGCCGTCGCCAGCGTGCGCTTCGAGGGGTCTGCTTCGGCTCAGCCCGGTCCAAGAGTGCTCCAGGCCCTTTCCGGCTCGGACGCCATCGTGGTCTGCCCCTCCAACCCGGTGGTCTCCATTGACCCACTTCTTGCCGTTCCCGGGATCCTCGACTCTCTGGTGGCGAGACGCGACGACATTGTCGGGGTGTCGCCCATCGTGGCCGGCGCGGCATTGAAGGGGCCGGCAGACCGATTGCTGGCCGAACTCGGGTTTGAACCATCGGTAGTCGGAGTGGCCAAGTGGTACGCACCGTGGATGGGGACTCTGGTGATCGACCAAGCCGATTCCGCCTTGCAGCACGCCGTCGAAGCAGAGGGGATCCGTTGCGTGGTAACCAACACTGTGATGTCGACTCTCGAACTATCAGCCGACCTAGCCCGGACGGTACTCCATGCCACCCGGTGACGTACACGGCAGTGGCACGGTCCTAGGCCACGGAGCCCTGGCCATCTACCCGGTCACCGGACTGGCCGAGATTGTGCCCGGCGACGACCTTGCCGGTCTCCTGATGGATGCGCTGACCCACGTCGCCACCGGTGACCACCTCGCTCCGGTTCGCCTGACCGAGGGGGATGTCCTGGTGGTCACCCAAAAGGTGGTGTCAAAGGCCGAAGGCCGCCTGGTCGACATCGACCCCGATGACCCCGGCGCCAAGCAACGCCTGGTCGAAGAGGAGTCGGTCCGTATCGTTCGTCGCCGGGGAGATCTTCTGATCACCGAAACGAAGCACGGCTTCATCTGCGCCAACGCCGGTGTGGATCTGTCAAACGTCGAGGAGGGTACTGCCGCGTTGCTGCCGATCGATCCCGACCGCTCGGCCCGACGCATCCGCGAGGCGCTCGAGCATCGGCACGGGGTCTCGGTCGGAGTGATCATTTCGGACACGTTCGGCCGTACCTGGCGGCGTGGTGTCACCGACGTCGCCATCGGCATCGCCGGCATCGCCGGCGTGGTGGATCTGCGCGGAACACCCGACGCCACTGGCCGGGTGCTCGAAGCCACCGAGGTGTGCATCGCCGATGAGCTGGCTTCCGCGGCTGAATTGGTGATGGGCAAAGATCGAGGCATTCCCGCCGCGGTGATCCGGGGGGTTGACCCCCGATGGCTGCGGTTTGCGTCGGTGGCAGCCGAGATCATCCGACCGCCGGATGAAGACCTGTTCCGCTGATCGTTTCAGCCGACCCCAACCAGGTCCACCACAAAGACGAGCGTCTCATTGGGCCCGATGGAGCCACCGGCGCCCCGTTCGCCGTATCCGAGGTGGGGCGGAATGGTGAGGCGTCGGCGGCCTCCGACTTTCATGCCGGCGACGCCCTGATCCCAACCCGAGATCACGTGCCCGGCGCCCAAGGGGAACGAAAAATGCTCACCCCGGTTCCACGAGGAGTCGAATTCGCTGCCCGTCGACCATGAGACGCCGACATAGTGCACCTTGACCGGCGAGCCGGCCACCGCATCGGGACCGTCACCGACCTCGATGTCCTCGACGAGCAGGTCGGCGGGCGGCGCCCCGTCGGGAATGGTCACAGTGGGTTTGGTGTCAGATGCCATGACCACGACTGTATGCGCTCAAAGAGCCCCTGGTGACCCAACCGGACAGTTGGTCAGCGGCCTCGGCGCCCACCAGCGCCGGCGGCTTGCTTCGCCCCACCCGTATGTCCAGCGTGGGCGTGAGAGTGCGATCCGCTACCGGATTTTCCCCCACTGCCCTTACCGTTGACGGAATGACCACGAGCCCCCGAGGGCTTGGCACCGGGCTTGCCCGTCTTGCTCCACCCGCCGGCACTCGCAGGTTTCTTCTTATGGCCACCACCGGTGCCGTTGCGATCAGGACTTCCCTCCGACGGTCCTCGGTCGGACCCGTTGGCCCTTGGACCTTTGCCGACACCACGACTCGACGCCGGGCGCTGCTTCCACGGCTTACCGGTGCGGGTCGACCCGTTCGAGGACTCGGAGCGGCCGGACCCATAGCGGTCGAAGCCATTGGCCGAGCCATTGGCCGAGCCATTGGCACCAGCGTGCTCTTTGCGGGGCTTCCGCTGGGGCGGTGCACCCAGGACGTCGGAGATCTTCGACATGTCCGGGACATCCAAACCTGCCGGCATGCCCAGGTCTCGTTGGATCCGTTTCACCGCGCCGGTCTTGTCAGGGGTGACGAAGCTGACGACCACTCCGGTGGCTCCGGCCCGGGCAGTGCGGCCCGAGCGGTGCACGTAGTCCTTGGAGTCCGTCGGAGGATCGAAGTGGACCACCGCGTTCACCCCGTCGACGTGGATCCCACGAGCGGCCACGTCGGTGGCGACCAACGCATCGACCGAACCCTGGATAAATGACTCGAGCGCCCGCTCCCGTTGCTTTTGGCTCCGGTCGCCGTGAATGGCGGCAGCCCGAACGCCTCGTTGATCGAGCTGACGAGCGATCCGATCCGTACTGTGCTTGGTCCGGCAGAACACGATGGTCGGGCCCGAGGCCGCGGCTATCGATGCTGTCGTCTCGACCCGATCGCCCGACGAAACTCTCCAAAAGAGATGCACAGCTTCGCTGGCATCCTCTTCGGCTTCGAGTTCGTGTCGTACAGGATCCTTTTGATACCGCTTCACCAGGACATCGATGTCCCCGTCCAGGGTGGCCGAAAAGAGGAGCGTCTGACGGGAGCTGGGGGTCTTGTCGAGTAGCCGACGCACATCGGGGAGAAACCCCATGTCCGCCATCCGGTCCGCCTCGTCGATCACCACTATCTCAATGGCATCTAGACGGATGCTGCCCCGCTCGATCAGGTCGCCCAAACGACCCGGGCACGCCACCGCGATGTCGACGCCGCGGGAGAGGGACTTGAGCTGGGGCCCGTAGCCGACACCGCCGTAGAACGTCTCCACCCGGAGGTTCCGGGAGGTGCAGAGGGTGGCCAGTTCCGAGGCAACCTGGGAACAGAGCTCACGGGTCGGGGTAAGGACGAGCATCCGGGGATGCTTCGGACGGGCTGGTTTCCCGGTCAGACGGGCCACGGCTCCAATTCCGAAGGCCAGTGTCTTGCCCGATCCGGTGGGAGCCTTACCGCAGACGTCGCGGCCGGCCATGGCGTCAATGACGGTGGCGGACTGGATGGGAAAGGGCGTGATGATCGAACGCGCTTTCAGCGCGGCGACAATGTCCGAGGGCACGCCGAGATCGGCGAACGAAGGTTGGGGCAGGGGCATGGAAGCGCTTTCGTGCGACAGTGGGGGACGACGGGGAGAGACCCCGACCGTGGCCTGTCGCGAAAATAAGGCGCACCAGGACTCCACCAGTGTAGTACCTACCGCCTCGGTGCGAGCGCACGGCCGTGATTCAGCGTGCATCCGGCCGGTTGTGAACCACAGAAGTAGCCAGTCAGAGGGGGATCAGATCCTGCAACTGTCGATTCCTGTGCACGACCGGGCCGAGGCACGACGGTTCTATGTCGACGGGCTGGGGTGTGGGCCAGGACGCGAATTCCCCGGCTGGTGCGATGTTTGGTTCTACGGGATGCAGATCACCTTGCATAAGCGGCCGGACAAGGTGCTGACCGATGAGCAACGAGGTGTGCGCCACTTCGGTATCACCCTCGGAACCGACGAAGTCGACCGGCTCGTGGACCGCGTGAACAAACACGACGTTCGGTGGCTCGCTCCCTTGAGCACCGACTACGCCGGCACGTCGGCCGAGCAACGGAAAGGAAAGATCCTGGATCCGAGTGGCAACGCCATCGAGATCAAGGCGTACATAGATCGGGAAGCCGGCTTCGCCGCGGTGGGCCGTCCGTCCGGTTGACCCCTCGTTTCGCGTTGAGCAGGGCCCGGCCAAACTCGGATTCAGTCGCCGGAAACGCTGATCTGTTCGCGCACGAAGTCGAGCACCGCGGCGGTGCCTGTTCCGAGTTCAGTCCAAGGTTTCCACCCAAGGTGGATGCCGGCTCGACTGGGGTCGAGGCTGTTCCTGAGGAGCTCGCCGGGGCGCAGCGGTGCGTACTCAACCGGAACGCTGACACCGGCTTGGGTCGACAGTTCGCGGAGAAGTTCATTGACCGAGGTCTCTCGACCGGTGCCGATATTGCACACCAGCCCTCCACCTTTGGTCGCCCCGCGCACGAAGGCGTCCACCACATCATCGACATAGACGAAATCGCGGGTCTGCTCCCCGTCCCCGAAGATGGTGATCGGCTGGCCCCGCAGTAGGCGCTTGGCGAAGATCGACACCACTCCCGCCTCACCGTGAGGATCTTGGCGGGGGCCGTACACATTGGCCAGGGCCAGCGCCGCGAATTCCAGCGCGTGCAGCTCCCGGTAGACGACCAGATAGTCGATGGCGGCCTTCTTCGACACGCCGTACGGCGACAAGGGCCGATGTGGGAGCGACTCCTTGACCGGTAGATCGGCAGCATCCGGGTCCCCATAGAGGGTTCCGCCACTGGCCGCGAAGACCACCCGGGTGACGCCGGAAGTGCGAGCTCCTTCAAGAATTCGCAGGGTACCGAGCAGATTGACTTCGGCATCGAAAATCGGTTGCGCAACGGACACCCGGACATCGGCCTGGGCGGCGAGATGAAAGACGACCTCCGGGTGCCGGCGGTTCATCAGGTCCACCACTTCGGACGAGCGGACGTCGAGGTTGTTCACCCGCAGACGATGACCGGCGGTCGCCCGGGACTCCGCCAGATTGGAGAGGGAACCGGTCGAAAGGTCGTCGACAACATCGACGGAGTGGCCTTCGGCAAGCAATCGGTCAACCAGAGTCGAGCCGATGAATCCGGCGCCTCCGGTGACCAGGGTGTGCACCCGTTTAGACCCCGGCCGGTACGCGGCCACCGTCGACGACGGTGCCTGATGCCGTCACGACGCCGGCTCCGATCACCGACAGCGGTTGGATGACACACCGTTGACCAATGGTGGCATCGGGTCCGATGATCGAACCTTCGACAGTTGCCTTGGCGGCGACACGGGCACCGGGAAGCAACACGGACCCCAGTACGGAAGCACCCTCTTCGATCACAGCTCCATGGCCGACCACTGAGCTGTCGACGACGGCGCCTGCGTCGATCATGGTCCCTTTGCCCACCAGCGAACGGGTGACCGAGATGCTCGCCACGTCCACTTCTCCGATGCGCCATACCCCCTCACCCAGGGAGCCGTCTTCGACGGCGTCAGGAGCCGGTGGGATATTGCGCCGGCCGAGCAGTAGATCGGCGTTGGCCCGGAGATAGGCGTCCGGTGTCCCGGTGTCGATCCAATACACCTCCGAGCCCTGGGCATAGAGGGACCCGGCCTCCACCAGTTGCGGGAATGTCTCCCGTTCGATGGACACCCGACGCCCCTCGGGAATGCGTCCGAGCACCGTCGGTTCGAGCACGTAGGTCCCGGCGTTGATCAGATTGGTCGGGATCTCGTCCCGGGGGGGCTTCTCAATGAACGCCTGCACCCTCCCGTCGGGGTCGGTGGGCACCACGCCGAACGCAGAGGGATCGTCCACCGGGGTGAGGCTGATGGTGGCCTCCGACCCGTGCTCCCTATGGAAGGCGATGAGTGCACTGATATCCAGATCGGTGAGGACATCTCCATTCACCACCAAAAAGGTGTCGTCGATCCCGACATGGTCAGCAGCGAATCGGATGGCTCCAGCGGTATCGAGAGGTGTGGGCTCCACCGCATAGGAGAGACGAATGCCGGCGACGGTCCCGTCCGGATAGGCGTTGATGAAGGCATCAGGTCGGTATCCGAGCGAAAGAACCGCCTCGTCGACCCCATGGGCGGCCAAGTGGCCGAGGACCCGTTCGATCATCGGATGCTCCACGATGGGGAGCATCTGCTTCGGAGTGGTCAAGGTCAGAGGACGGAGCCGGGTCCCCTCGCCGCCCACCAGGACGACGGCCCTCACGTGGAGGTTCCGCCAGAGTGCTTCACGGGGCCGGTGCGGTAGTCGGAGTAGTGGCCGGTGCGGTGTTCGGAGTAGTGGCCGGTGCGGTAGTCGGAGTAACCGTCTGCGTGGCCGTGGGCGCGGTGGTCGGGGTGGTGGCTCCCGATTGGACGGCGGTGATCAGGTTGGTGATGGTGGCGGCGGGGGGCTTGGGATCCGAAGCCGTGGCCGGCAGAAATGCCATGGTAATCATCTGGCCGTTGCCGAACTTGAGCGACCCCGGGTTTCCGCTGACCGCGGTGGACTTCTTGGACACATAGTTGGTCCACTCGACCACCGCCACATAGCCCTGCTTGCCGGCATCGGGCGTGCCTTTGGGGCAGGTCGCACCATTACTCATCAATTTCTTCCCCGGGTATCCCAATGTCGAGGAGGTGAGCGTGAGGCCCTTGTACCCGGACACGAACTTGCCCAGGGTGGCGTTGGCTCCCGATTCGGAACTGTTCTTCGGACTGACGACCACCAGGCCGCTCCCGTCTGCCGTCAACCCGGTTTTCGAGGTCTTAGTGCTGGCCGGGAGGTTCGGCTCGATGGTGCCGCACACGTCGATCCCGAGCGCCGCGTGCCAGGTCTCTGTCGTGGTGGGCGGCCCGGTCGCGGTGGTGGACTTATGGGTCAGCTGATACCGGCTGTATCCGATCAGGAACAGACCCACCACACAGATGATGATCAGACTGGCGTACCAGTTGATCGGCATCTGACCGCGATAGGTCTTGCCGCCTCCGGTGGACGCAGCCCGCGCCACCCACTTCCCTGTTGCATTGCTGGCCATGATCGGACGACACCCTACAACGTGGCGCCCCACCGGTCGGTCAGCCCCTGGCCAACCGGGCTATCGGTTGGCTTTTTCCCTGAGCCCGGCCAGCATGGCGCGAACCCCGATCCCCACCACCACCAAGGGAAGAAGTGCTCGCCGCCAGCCCATTGTCGACCGCCTGGCGAACCGCAGCAACGAACGATGGTGCTCAATGATCATCCGATAGGGATGCCGGGCGGTGGAGACCCCCTGGAGGTGGGTCACGGCTGCTCTCGGGGCATAGGCGACCTTCCAGTGGGTTCGTCCCAGTCTCCAGCACAGGTCGACGTCCTCGGCATACATGAAGAACAGTTCGTCAAAGCCCCCGACCTGCTCGAACGCCGATCGCCGCACCAAAAAGCAGGCCCCCGACACCCAATCCACCGTTCGCACAGTTTCGAGGTCGAGGGCCAAATCGGACTGTTGATAGGTGCGGGTAAATGGGTTCTGGGGCACAAACTGGCCGAGGAGTGCGTGACCCGCCGCGTCGATCATGGAGGGGAACCGGCGGGCGGAGGGATAGCGCTCGCCTTCCGGCGTCCGGATCAACGGGCCCACCACCGCGGCGGTGGGATCGGTCTGGAGCACCTTGGTCAACTCCATCAGCACGCCCGGCGAGACTGACAGATCGGGGTTGCACACCAGGACGAACTCAGACCTGGTGGCCGCCACCCCGCGATTGGCACCGGCCCCGTAGCCGAGGTTCCGTCCGGGGAGAAGCACCTTGACGTCAGGAAATCGCTGACGCAGTTCGTCCACGGAGCCATCGGTCGAGCCATTGTCGACCACCACCAACTCTGCGGGTCCCTCCGCCCGCAGAGTGGCGACACAACTGGCCAGGACAGAGCCAGACTCGTAGTTGACCACCACCACGGCAATCCGGCCCCCACCGTGCTCGGTGAGGCCCCCCGTCACGGGTCGAGCCGGGTAAAGCGGAACTTGATCAGCGCCTTCAATGCCCCGATTCCATCACGCCAGGTGATCTTCTTCCCTTCGGCGATCTCACGTCCGGCATAGGAGATGGGCACTTCGTAGATGCGATACCCTTTCCGCAGGACCTTGGCGGTGATTTCGGGTTCAAAATCGAACCGGTCGGACTTGATGGTGATGCCCGAGATGACCTTCCGATCAAAGAGCTTGTAACAGGTCTCCATGTCCGAGAGCGTGGATGAATAGAGCACATTGGTCACCAGGGACAGGACACGGTTGCCGATCCAGTGCGAAGGCAACATATTCATCCGCTCGCCGGTGAATCGACTGCCGTAGACGACCCGTGCCTTTCCTTTCAGGATGGGCTCAAGCAGCTTGGGCCAATCGTCGGGATCGTATTCGAGGTCCGCATCCTGAATGAGGACGAGGTCGCCCCGGACCTCGGCCAACCCGGTGCGGATCGCCGCCCCCTTGCCTTGGTTCACCGAGTGGTTCATCACTTTGACTGTCGAGTCCTCGATGGCGGCCAGCACCTTGTCGGTCCCGTCGGACGATCCGTCGTTGACAACGATGACGTCGACGGTCAAGGGGATGTCGACGGCTCGAATCCGGCGGATCACTTCTGCCACCGTGTTGCGCTCGTTGTAGACGGGAACGATGACCGACAGCGTGGCGTAGACCGGGCCGGTGGCCGCGCCTTCCGCCTGCCCACCATCCATGCGTCCCGTCGGCTCGGCATTACTCACGACTCTGTCTCCCTTTGCATTCCATGTGTCACCCCGGCGTTCCCGTCGTCGCCCCATCGTTCCCGGCGAAAAAAGCGGCAGTGCGGGTCAGGCCTTCCTTGAGACCGGTGGTCGGTTCCCACCCCAAGGTGCTCCTTGCCAACGTGATATCGGGCCGGCGCCGGGTCGGGTCGTCCAAGGGCAGGGGTTGGTGGACGATCGTCGACAGAGAGCCTGTCAGCTCGACGACCGTCTGGGCCAGTTCGAGGACGGTGTACTCGTCAGGATTCCCGATGTTCACAGGTCCGGTGATGTCGGCGTCGAGCAGCGCGACCAACCCGGCGACCTCGTCGTCGACATAACACAGGCTCCGGGTCTGGCTGCCGTCGCCGTACACGGTCAGCGGTTCACCTCGCAGGGCCTGGAGCAGAAAGTTGGATACGACCCGGCCGTCGTCGGGGCGAAGCCGCGGCCCATAGGTATTGAAGATCCGGGCGATGCCGATGTTGGTCCCCCGCTCCCGGTGATGAGCCATGGTGAGCGCCTCGGCGAATCGTTTGGCCTCGTCGTACACGCTGCGAGGCCCCACCGGGTTCACGTTCCCCCAGTACGTCTCGGTCTGGGGATGGATGTCGGGGTCGCCATAGACCTCGCTGGTCGATGCCAACAAGAACCTGGCTCCATGCCGCTCCGCCAGCTCGAGGCCCCGGCGGGTCCCTTCACTCCCGGCCGCCAGGGTTTGCAGCGGTCGGGCCAGGTAGTCGGGTGGCGATGCCGGGCTGGCCAAATGGAGCACGCCGGTGAGCGGGCCCTCGACCGGCACAGAGACGGAGATATCCGCTTCGACCAGGGAAAATGCCGGATGATCTGACAAATGTGTCACATTCGAGCGACGTCCGGTGGAGAAATCGTCCACACAGACCACCTCATCACCGCGACCGAGGAGCCGGTCGCAAAGGTGCGACCCGAGAAACCCGCTTCCACCCATCACCACATAGCGGCCGCTCACCGGCGGCCGATCCCCGTGTAGTCGAATCCAATACGGCGCAGCTGAGCCGGATCAAGCAAGTTGCGGGCATCGACCACCACCGGTGCCACCAGGCGCTCCCGAACCCGGGAGAAATCGAGCCATCGGAACTCGTCCCATTCGGTCAAGACCACCACTGCGGTAGCCCCCTCGCAGGCGGCGTAGGCATCGGAGAAGGCACGGACCGAATCATCGAGGGTGGCAACCGTGCCACCGGCCTCGGAGCGGCTCAGCTCCTCCACCGGGGCCGACGACTTTCCCGACGGAATCTTCACCGTGGGGTCGAACGCCTGGACGGTGGCTCCCTCGGCAACCAGGCGTTTTATGATCTCGACCGACGGCGAGTTTCGCAGGTCGTCGGTTCCGGCCTTGAAGGTCAGACCCCACACCGCGATCACGGCACCGGCCAGGTCACCCCCGGTCGGCGTTAGCGCATCGACAGACGCAGAAGTGGCCCGGGCCACTGCCTGTTTCACTTTGTCGACCACCCGGGCGAACTGCTCTTCATTGGTAGAAATGGCGCCGCGAAGGAAGGAGAAATCGTATCCGGCCTGTTCAGCGATACGGACGAGGGCGCGGGTGTCCTTGGGTAGGCAACTCCCTCCCCAGCCGGGGCCCGGCCGGAGGAACTCGAACCCGATCCGCTTGTCATAGCCGAGCCCGAGTATGACGTCGCGTACGTCGGCCCCGACGGCCTCACACAGGCCGGCCACCGCATTGACGAAACTGAGCTTGGTGGCCAAAAACGCGTTGGCAGCGTATTTGATGGTCTCCGCGGTGGCGGCATCGGTGATGAGGAGGGGGGCATGAGTTCCGGCGAAGAGGTCCCCGACCCGGGCGGCGGCGGCCTGATCGGCAGCGCCGACCACAATGCGCTCAGGGTGGAGGCTGTCCGGCACCGCGGTCCCTTCCCGCAAGAACTCGGGGTTCGACACCACGGTGATGTCATGCCGGCCGAGCACCCGCTCGACCACCAGCGTCGAACCTACCGGAACCGTTGACTTGTTGACGATGATGGTGCCGGGGGCCAGGTGTGGTGCGATCTCTTTGGCCACAGATTCCACAAAGGAAAGGTCGGCCGAGCCGTCTTCACGCTGAGGCGTCGGAACGCAGAGGAAGACGAACTCGGCGTCAGCCACCGCACTTGTCGCACCTACCACGAAATCCAATCGTCCTGCGGCTTGACCCTCTCGCACCAGATCCTCGAGGTGAGCCTCGACGATCGGCACGTTGCCCTTTCGGAGTAGCGCAATCTTGTCAGGATCGGCATCGCCACAGGTCACCCGGTGACCGAGGTGGGCAAGGGTGGCGGCAGTGGGAAGCCCGACGTAACCCACACCGATGACGGCAATGGCATGTCCATGGCCGTGGGGCAGAACCCGGACGGCAGCACCTCTTTGACCAAAGTAGGCACCCGGGCTGCCGGCTTCGGGATCACCCTTTCCTCGGCCTCCGGTTGCCCCGAATACCCCGCTTCTGCCTGACTCCTTCATCTTGTTCCCATCGTCAGCCTGTGCCTTCATCGGTACTTCCAGTCGCACGATCCCATTGCTTCGGCGTCATCGTCCATATCGTCGATCAGCCGCGTTCCGCCACCGCCGGAAGCACCCCGACCAGACGGGTCAGCGATTCGGTCCACTTCGGCAGCAGGGCCAGCCCCGACAAACGCAGTGCGGCGTTGTCCAGCCTCGAGTTGGCCGGGCGGGGGGCGGGTCGGGGCGGGTCGAGATCTCCGGTGGCGATCGGCTCTACCCGCTCAGGGTCGAGCCCGGCCGCAGACAGCGTGGCCCGGGCAAACCCGAACCAGGTTGTCTCGCCCTGGTTGGTGACGTGGAACGTCCCCGGACGGCGGTCGAGTGCCAGCCCCACAATGGTGGAGGCCAGATCGGCGGTGAAGGTCGGTGTCCCGTGCTGATCATCCACGAATCGTAGAGGGCCATCTCCGGGGCCGGTGGCCAGCCGAAGCACCGTCTTGACCATGTTCGCCCCATGGGCGCCACTCACCCAGGCGGTGCGGACCACGGTGGCGTCGCCACCACTGACGGCCGCCACCTCGTGCTCACCGCCCAGCTTGCTCCGCCCGTAGACGGACTGTGGATTGGTGGCGTCCCATTCCACGTAGGGCCTGTCCAGAGTCCCGTCGAAGACATAGTCGGTGGAGACATAGAGGATGTGGGCGCCCACCCGACGGGACGCCTCGGCCACATGACGGGTACCCATGGCGTTGACCGCGAACGCGGTATCGGGGTCTGACTCGCACGCGTCCACCGCGGTGAACGCTCCACCATGGATGACGATATTGGGCCGGAATGACTCGAACGCCTCCCCCACTGCCGTCCGATTGACCACGTCAAGCGTGTCGATGTCCGTGGAGAGTATGTCGATGTCATCGGCGCCGTGTCCGGCCGGCAGCGCCCCGCCGTCGGGCATCGCTCCAGCTAAGACATCCCGAACATCGCGACCCAGCTGGCCGTTTCCACCGGTCACCAGCACCCGGAGCCGGGAGCTCACGACCCTGAGCCGGGGCCGCCCGTGCTCGGGCCCACCCACGCTCCTTCGAGCACGGGCGCCCGGTCGATCAATGGCTCCCACCACGACCGGTGATCGGCGTACCAGCCGACGGTGGCGGCCAGGCCTTCCGCGAAGGGAACGGTCGGCTCCCAGCCCAGTGCGGTGCGGATCTTGGACGAATCGAGCAGGTAACGGCGATCGTGGCCGGGTCGGTCGGGCACGATCTCTTTGAGGGACTGGGGGCGACCGGTGGCGGCCAAGACCGCGTCGGCGATCTCTTCGATGCTGGCTTCGACGCCACTTCCCACGTTGTAGGTCTCCCCAACCTCGCCGTGCTGGAGCACCAGCTCGACGGCGCGGCAGTGGTCGTCGACGTGGAGCCACTCGCGTCGGTTCTGGGTCGAGGCATAGAGAGGCAGCGGTTGGTCGTTCAACGCCTTGGTCGTGAAGAGGGGGATGACTTTCTCGGGGAACTGGTAGGGGCCGTAATTATTGCAACAGTTGGTGATGGTGGCGGGAAGCCCGAAGGTCTCTGCGTAGGCGCGGACCGCATGGTCAGCACCTGCCTTGGATGCGTTATACGGGGTTCGCGGCCGATAGGGCGTGGACTCGGTGAACAGCTCGGCGGAGTCGAGCGGGAGGTCTCCGTAGACCTCGCAGGTGGAGATGTGATGGAACCGGGAGACTCCGTGGCGACGGGCCGCCTCGGCCAATGTCTGGGTGCCAAGGACGTTGGTACGGAAAAAGCGGGCCGGATCCAGGATGGCCAAGCTGTTATGAGACTCGGCGGCAAAGTTCACGATCACGTCGATCTGGTACTCGGTCAACACCTCGGTCATGAGGTCGAGATTCCCGATATCCCCGTGGACGAACGAGCACCTGTCCTCCACGTCGATCAAATTGGGCCGATTACCTGCGTAGGTCAGCGCGTCGAGGGCGACCACCGTGTCATCGCCGTGGCGCTCTATCCAGTAACGCACGAAGTTGGATCCAATGAAGCCGGCAGCGCCGGTGACCAGTAGTCGCATAATCGGGGCAGCCTACTCTTTATACCGCTCCCACCTGGGAGAAACCCGGGTTCAACCCGCCGGTCGGAGATGCAGAACGTCGCCCGCCACCACGGTGCGGGAACCACTCCCGGTGGCCACCACCAAATGACCCTCGTCGGTCACATCGGTGGCCATTCCCTCGAATCCCCCACCGGCCAACTCGACCCGCACCTGCGAGCCGATGGTCACGCAACGTCGCCGTAGGTCAGACGCTTGCTCAGCCCGGCCTTCGGGCGTGCCCAACGATGTGGCCCGGGGACCCAACGCCGCCAACAGGGCATGAAGCAGAGCTGACCGGTCCACCGGGCGCCCGGCCTCTTGCTGAAGCGATGTCGCCGTCCCGACCAGATCCCCGGGTAGGTCGGCATCCGACAACGGCCAGCCCACATTGATCCCGATTCCCACCACGATCGGCGGATATCCGTGCGCCTGGGGCCCAGCCAGATCGGCCTCGGCCAATACCCCGGCCAGCTTGCGGCCGTCCGCCCCGAGAAGGTCATTCGGCCACTTGATGCCCGGAGTCACCCCGGATTCAGCGATGATGGCATCCACCGCCGCCAACCCCACCACGGCGCTGGCCAGGTGGCGAGCCTCCGGGGGAAGACCCAGTCTCAGTAGCACGGAGACCAGCAGGTTGGAGCCTGCCGGCGCCTCCCAACGGCGCCCGAGCCGACCACGACCGGCCAACTGGTGGTCAGCCACCGCCACCACCCCATGTGGAGCCCCGCCTCGGGCCTCGTCAAGCAGGTAACGATTGGTCGAGTCAATCGATTGGAACCATCGAATATCGGTAAAGCTGGGGTCCGGCACGGTGTCCACCTTACGATTGCACGACTCGACGTGGCACGCACCCTTCGAGCCGTGCCAGTGTTGTAGCGCCTGTCAACGGTCACCAGACAGTTGATTTCATCTGATTCGAAAGGCTCAGCGTGCTCAAGAAGGTTCTCATCGCCAACCGGGGGGAGATCGCCGTCAGGGTCATCCGGACCTGTCGCGAAATGGGAGTGGCCACGGTGGCCGTCTACTCCGAACTCGACCGGGACGCGCTCCATGTGCGGTTGGCCGATGAGGCGTACGCACTCGGTGGCCAGACGGCCGCGGAGAGCTACCTCAACACCGAGGCGATTCTGGACGCCATCGAGAAGAGCGGTGCCGACGCCGTGCACCCCGGGTACGGATTCTTCTCGGAGAACACCGACTTCGCCCGAGCCATCACCGAGCGGGGCGTAACGTTCATCGGTCCCCCGCCCGAAGCCATCGAAGTTATGGGTGACAAGATCAGTTCGCGCCATGCCGCCGAGCGAGCCGGAGTCTCGGGGGTGCCCGGACGCTCCGAAGTGTTGACCTCGTCCGATGAGGTGGTCGCCTTCGGGAACGAGTTCGGTTGGCCGGTCGCCATCAAAGCGGCCTACGGAGGCGGCGGCCGGGGCATGAAGGTTGTGCAAGGACCCGCCGAAGCGGCGGACGCCCTGGAGTCGGCCATGCGCGAGGCGCTCTCCTCCTTCGGACGTGACGAGTGTTACCTCGAGCGCTACCTGGCCTGGCCTCGCCACGTCGAAATGCAGATCATCGCCGACGCCCATGGCCACACACTGTGGCTGGGTGAACGCGACTGTTCGGCCCAGCGCCGCCATCAGAAGTTGGTGGAAGAGAGCCCCGCCCCCGACTTCCCCGACGACCTAAGGCAGGCCATGGGTGAAGCTTCGGTGAAAGTGGCCGAGGCGTGCGGCTATGTGAACGCCGGCACCGTCGAGTTCCTCTGCCAGGAAGGTGAGTTCTTCTTCCTCGAGATGAATACCCGGCTACAGGTCGAGCACCCGGTCACCGAGCTGGTCACGGGCCTCGACCTGGTCGAATGGCAGTTGCGGGTGGCCTCGGGCGAGCCCCTCGGGTTTGGTCAGGATGACGTCCGCCGAGACGGGCACGCCATCGAGGTGCGCATCAACGCCGAGAATCCGGCCGGGGGTGCCTTCACCCCGTCTCCTGGGACCATCACCCGGTTCGTGACCCCGGGAGGCCCGGGGGTCCGACTCGATTCCGGTTACGCCTCCGGCGACACCGTGAGCCAGTACTACGACAACCTCATCGCCAAATTGGTGGTGTGGGGCCACGACCGGGAGTCGGCCCGAAAGCGGATGCTCAGGGCCATCGAGGAGACGGTCATCGAGGGGGTGGCCACCACCCTTCCTGCCGACGTGGCGATCCTTTCCCATCCGGACTTCGCCAATGCCAAGCACTCCACCAACTGGGTGGAGCAGTCGTTGGACCTGAGCGGAGTGAGCGCCGATGTGTCCGCCCCGGTAGTCGAACCGGTGGCCGACGGTGACGAACCGGTGGCCAGGGTGCTGCGCGAGGTCACCGCCGAGGTCGACGGTCGTCGCTATCAGGTGAAGCTGTGGGTGCCCGATCTCGGTGACCCGGTGGCCGTGGCCGGTGGCGGCGGTTCCACCGCCCGGTCGAATGCCGGCCCCAAGCGTCCGAAAGCGGCATCGGCCGGGTCCGGCTCCGGCACCGTGGCCGTGCCCATGCAAGGCACCATCGTCAAGGTGTTGGTTGACGTGGGCCACGCGGTCGAAGTCGGCCAGACGGTCTGCATCCTCGAGGCGATGAAGATGGAGAACAACGTGAATGCCGAAAGGGGCGGAACTGTGAAAGAGGTCAAGGTGAAGGCCGGTGACGCGGTAGGGCCGGGCGACATCATCGCCCATATCGAATAACCGCTCACCTCACTGCACACCTCACTTCTCACTCCGCCTCACCGCATACCCAGAATCCCGGTCGGAAGGCACAGATGGCAGATCTGAAGGAATGCGCCCGGGCGGCCATCGACGACAAGCTAGGCGACCTGGTCCGCCTGAGCCACACCATCCACGGACATCCCGAGACGGCGTTCGAGGAGAAGCAAGCGGCAACGTGGACCGCTGGCGCCCTGGCTGACGGCGGCTTTTCCGTCACCGAAGGGGTGGCCGGGCTCCCGACCGCCTTCGATGCCCGATTCGGGTCAGGTCCGCTGACGGTGGCGGTCTGTGCCGAGTACGACGCCCTTCCGGGTGTGGGTCACGCCTGTGGACACAACATCATCGCCGCCACCGCAGTCGGCGCCGGCCTGGGGTTGGCGGCGGTGGCCGACGATCTGGGCCTCACCGTGCGGGTGCTGGGGACCCCGGCCGAGGAAGGTGGCGGGGGCAAGGTGTTGATGCTCGACGCCGGCGTCTTCGACGGGGTCCAGGCCGCCATGATGGTCCATCCGTGGCCCACCGACCGGTTGCAGGCGGCCTGCCTGGCCGTCGCCCACTTCGATGTGGCCTTCACCGGGAGATGCGCCCACGCCTCGGCCGCCCCATGGGAAGGCATCAACGCCGGGGATGCCATGGTGATCGCCCAGGTGGCCCTCGGTTTGTTGCGTCAGCAGCTCCCGCCCCATGACCAGGTGCACGGCGTGGTCACCGATGGCGGAGCCGCGGCCAACATCATCCCGGCCCGGGTGACCGGACGGTTCATGTGCAGGTCCTCCACCTTGGAGGCGTTGGAGACCCTCGAGGCCCGGGTCCGGGCCTGCTTTGAAGCGGGTGCGTTGGCCTCGGGTTCGACGGTCACCTACGAGCGGTTGGCTCCTGATTACTCGCATATGGAGAGTGATCTCGGCTTGTTGAACGCCTACCGCGCCAACGCCGAACTGCTGGGTCGGTCTTTCCGCCTTGATGACGCCGACGCGCCACGGCCGACGCTCTCGACCGACATGGCCAACGTGTCGTTGGCGATTCCCACCATCCACCCGCTGCTCGGCATCGATGCCGCCGGGTCGGTGAATCATCAACCTGAGTTCGCCGCTGCCTGCATCACCGCCTCGGCCGACGCCGCCGTTCGGGATGGCGCCCTGGCCATGGCGTGGACGGTCATCGACGCCGCCGGTCCGGGGCCATTGCGGGATCGCCTGCTGGCCGGTTGAGTCGGATGGGTCAGTCGGATCGACCCGTCGGATCGGCCCGTCGGGCTAGGTCACAAGAGAATGGGCGGGAGCAAGGAGAGCCCGGCGCCCGGTTGAGCAAGTCTCGGGGGGCGCACCAGCCCCAGGCTTCCGCAGGCGTCCACCGTGGTCGCCACGATCAACCGCCAACATCACGCTGACCGGCATGGCCGCCAAGGTCCTCCCTGCATGGCGAACGATTCGGACTGACCGGCTACCGAGTGGGAGCCGTTTCCTCAGCTGCACCAGTCGAAACGGGCGGTCCAGCACGATCAAGTCGGCGCGGTGAGGGGGGCCGGGCCTCTCCTCAGACGCTGAACGACTGGAGGAGGACGGCGTACTCGCAGCCGGCCAGCATGCCGCCGTATCCGCCCATGTCCCGGAGGAACCGGTCGGGGTCGAAATCCTGACCGAGCCCGTCGATGTAGGCGCGGTGCTCCTCGAGGGAGGCCACCCCGCATTCGATGGTGTCACCGACGTCGACGAAGTGGGTGGCCGCCTGGCCTCCGGAGATGTAGACGACGGAGATCCCCTGCCACGGGTCGCCCTCCTCGGCGAACATCCAGCGGTTGGCGGCGTCCCGGCAGGCGTCGAGAACGGCCACCCCGACGGCTCGGTGGTCGGAGTGGTTCACCGAGCCGCTCTCGCCCCAGGTGAGGTCGAAGTTCATGCCGAAGACCACCTCGGGCCGGAGGCGACGGAGGGCACCGGCGATGTCGCGGCGCAGACCGAGGCCGTACTCGACAGAGCCGTCGGGGTGGCCGAGGAACTCCACATGGTCGACACCGACCGCGGCGGCTCTCCGTCGTTGCTCCTCCCGGCGAAGGGGACCGCACTCGCCGGGAGCCAACCCGTCGATGCCGGCCTCGCCGCTGGTGACGAGGACATAAGAGACCTGCTTTCCCTGGCCGGTGAAGCGGGCGATGGCGCTGGCCATCCCGTACTCGAGGTCGTCAGGGTGGGCCACCACCGCGACCGCCCGCTCCCATGTTTCCGGCACTGGCTCCATGACCTACCTCCAAGGCTCGACGGCATCATCGTATGAGGTCCCCACCACCGGACGGGCAGCCTGGCTCGGCGGCACATTTTCCACCGGGACCTCGGAAGCAGGCAAGGATCTCACAGGCGATCTCCGTGCACGGGTGGTCTGGGCCGGGGCAGCTCCTGGCCGGGACCCTCTCTGCCGCAGGTGGCTGTGACGGGCCTGGTTGAGCAGCCCGGGCGTGGGTGTTCGGGACTGCACGGGGGACAAGAGCCGAGAGAGGGTGGATACAGGGCACCTGGTTGCGATCAGCTCGGCAACCGGGTGGGGAACCCCGCCTCCTCGGCCTGATGGTGAAGCCTGGAGCCCGACCGATGCGCCGGTACACCTCCGGCGTACGGTTTCCCCTATGACCATCGCAGACGGTTCGACCCTTCGCCCTGAGGCCGAGCAGCTCCTTCGTGCATTGGCGGGGGATCACGCCCGTTTGCGGGAGGATCAGTGGGATGCCATCGAAGCCCTCGTCATCGGACACCGAAGGGCGCTGGTCGTCCAGCGGACCGGCTGGGGCAAGTCGGCGGTGTACTTCGTCGCCACTGCGCTCCTCCGCCGGCGCGGGGCGGGACCAACCGTCATCGTCTCCCCCCTCTTGGCCCTCATGCGAAACCAGGTCGTCGCCGCAGAACGGGCGGGCATCCATGCTGCCACGATCAACTCGACGAACACCGAAGAGTGGGACAAGGTCTACGAGCTCGTCGAGCGTGGTGAGATCGATGTGCTCCTCTTGTCCCCCGAGCGACTGAACAATCCCGAATTCCGGGACGAGGTGCTTCCGCGACTGGCCGAATCGTGCGGCTTGCTCGTGGTGGACGAAGCGCACTGCATCTCGGACTGGGGGCACGATTTCCGACCCGACTACCGGCGGCTCAGGACGTTCCTCCCGCAGCTCCCCGCTGGCACCCCTGTCCTCGCCACCACGGCCACGGCCAATACGAGGGTGGTGGAGGACGTGGCTGACGTACTTGGCCTCGGGCGGGAGTCATCCGACGTGCTCGTCCAGCGGGGGTCCCTCGATCGCGAGAGCCTCCACCTGGCGGTGCTGCGGCTGCCAGACCACGCCCACCGTCTGTCGTGGCTGGCCGATCACCTGAATGACTGGGACGGTTCGGGGATCATCTACACGCTGACGGTGGCGGCCAGCCACGACGTCGCGGAGTTCCTGCGAAGTGCCGGGCACGAGGTGCTCGCCTATTCGGGGGGCACCGGGGCAGATGAGCGGCTGGCGGCAGAACAGGCGCTGATCGACAACAAGGTCAAGGCACTGGTGGCCACGTCTGCGCTCGGCATGGGGTTCGACAAGCCTGACCTAGAGTTCGTCGTCCATCTCGGCGCGCCGCAATCACCGGTGGCGTACTACCAACAGGTTGGTCGAGCGGGCCGTGGAACCGAGCGGGCAGACGTGATCCTCATCCCCGGCGACGACGACGAAGCCATCTGGCGGTACTTCGCCAGCGTCGGGTTCCCTCCGGAGGACCAGGTGCGGGAGGTCATTGCTGCTCTCGCCGAATCGGACGGGCCGATGAGCACGAATGGCCTGGAGGCCCTCGTCGACCTGAGCCGTTCCCGATTGGAGACGATGCTCAAGGTCTTGGACGTGGATGGCGCGGTTCGCCGGGTACGGGGTGGTTGGCAAGCAACTGGGGAGGCGTGGGAGTACGACGCCGATCGTTACCAGCGTGTCGCAGAAGTTCGCCGCAAGGAACAACAGGCGATGCGCGAGTACCTGGGCACTGACCAGTGCCGTATGGAGTTCCTGCGTGTCCAGCTCGACGATGCGGAGGCCACCGTGTGCGGCAGGTGTGACAACTGCGATGACCTCCACCTCCGTTCGGAGACAGCGGCGTCGTCCGTGGAAGCGGCTCGGGAGCGTATTGCGAGGCCGGGAGTAGTCATCGAGCCAAAGAGGATGTGGCCGTCGAACATGGGTGCGATCGGCGTCGACGTGAGAGGACGAATCGATCCCGGTGAGGGTGCCGAGCCGGGCCGGGTCCTGACCAGGCTGACCGACATCGGGTTCGGACCAGCGGTCCGCAAGCTATTGGCAGAGACCGCACCTGACGGTCCGGTGGACGAGGGCTTGTTCCAGGCGGTGATCAAGGTCCTGTCCAAGTGGAAGGACGAGTGGCCGGAGCGCCCGTCTGCCGTGGTCAGCGTCGGGTCGAACCGTCGTCCCCTGCTCGTCACGAGCTTGGCCAGCCAACTGGCGGAAGTGGGTCGGCTGCCGTATCTGGGGGAGGCAGCGCACCATGGGATGTCGGCAAGAGGCGGCGCCAACAGCGCTCACCGACTGCGCAACGTGTGGAGTGCGTACGGACCGTCCTCTGCAGTTGAGAGCAGATTGCCTGAAATCTCCGGTCGGGCCGTGTTGCTGGTCGATGACTTCATCGACACGGGCTGGACGATGACCGTAGTGGCACGACACCTGAGGCTCAGAGGCATCGACCAGGTCTATCCCCTGGCGCTCGCTGCCGTCCGATAGGGGCGACGCGTCCGCGAGGGCGGGTCCAGATGTTCCCGCCCGCTCTTAGACACTCGGCCTGTACTCGCCGAACACACCTCGCAGTACATCGGAAACCTCGCCCAAAGTGGCCATCCGAACCAGCGCCACCTTCATCGGCACCAGCAGGTTCTGTGTCCCTCGGGCGGCGGCCTCCACATCGAGGAGAGCAGCGTCGACCCCGGACTGGTCCCGTTCCGCCCTCACCGCCTTCACCGACGCCACCTGTGACCGCTGCAACTCCTCGTCGATGGGGAACACTTCGGCGGGATCGTTGGTCTCGTCGACGTACTTGTTCACGCCGATGACGATCTTCTCGTTGTCGTCGATGGCCTTGGCATAGGCATAGGCGGCCTGTTCGATCTCACCCTGCATGTACTGAGCCTCAATGGCGTCCACCGCCCCACCCATGGCGTCGATCCGCTCGAGGTACTCCCAGGCCCCCTTCTCCACTTCGTCGGTCAACGACTCGACAAACCACGACCCGGCGAGAGGGTCGACGGTGTCGGCGATTCCCGATTCGTACCCCACAATCTGCTGGGTCCGCAGAGCGATCTTTGCCGCCTTCTGAGTGGGTAGTCCAAGGGCTTCGTCGAAGCCGTTGGTGTGCAGGCTCTGGGTGCCGCCCAAGGCGGCGGCCATGGCCTGGATGGCGACCCGGACGATATTGTTCTCGGGTTGCTGGGCGGTGAGGGTGGAGCCACCCGTTTGGGTATGGAAGCGGAGCAGTGTGGACTTCACGTCCTTGGCCTCGAACCGCTCGGTCATGATCTTTGCCCACATCCGGCGAGCGGCCCGGTACTTGGCCACCTCTTCGAACAGATTGTTGTGGGCGTTCCAAAAGAAGCTGAGGCGGGGTGCGAATGCGTCGATATCCAACCCGGCGGCCAGGGCGGCATCGACGTAGGCGATGCCGTTGGCGATGGTAAAGGCAATCTCCTGCACGGCCGTGGAGCCCGCTTCGCGGATGTGGTACCCCGAGATAGAGATGGTGTTCCACGCGGGTAGGTGCTCGGCGCAGTAGGAGAACGTGTCGGTGACCAGACGCATCGACGGGCGGGGCGGATAGATGTAGGTCCCCCGTGCCACGTACTCCTTCAGGATGTCGTTCTGAATGGTGCCACCGAGCAGCTTCGGGTCGACCCCGTTCTCTTCGGCCACCAATTGGTAGAAGAGCAAGAGAATGGCGGCGGTGGAGTTGATGGTCATCGACGTGGTGACCTCATCGAGCGGGAGGCCGGCCAACAACAGCCTCATGTCAGCCAACGAGTCGATGGCCACGCCAACCTTCCCCACTTCGCCCTCGGAGCGGGGATGATCCGAATCGAGCCCCATCTGGGTGGGGAGGTCGAACGCACACGAAAGCCCGGTCTGTCCGGCCCCGAGGAGGAACTTGAACCTCTCATTGGTCGCGGTGGCATCACCGAACCCGGCGTACTGCCTCATGGTCCACAGGCGCCCCCTGTACATGTCGGGGCGGATCCCCCGGGTATAGGGGTAACTCCCCGGCTCGCCCAGCTGTTGGGTCGGATCCCAGCCGTCCAGATCAGCCGGGCCGTAGACCGGTCGGATCTCGATCCCCGAGTCGGTGTGTCGCTCAGCGGGGTTGGTCGGCGTGGGGGGCGTCGTGGGGGGCGTCGTGGGCGTGGTCTTCGATGCCATATGTGACAGGTTACGGTTTCCGGAGCCTGAGGTTCACCGGGGCTTCGTTGGGGAAGGCAGGTCGCTTCGCATGCGCTGGCCACCCCAGACGATCCAAGGCAGCCAGGATCCGGACTCCAACCCGGGACGACGGGTCCGATCGGTCCGGCCGGATTAATCGGCCTGCCCGGGGCGACGGGTGCGACCGGGGCGACGGGGCCGAGCGGGGCGACTGGAATAACCGGAGCTACCGGAGCGACGGGTGCGCCCGGACCAGCCGGACGCAGCCTGCTGAGTGGGACCGGTGCTCCTCCAAGCACATTGGGAAGCGACGGTGACGTGTACGTCGACACCCAAGCAGGCAAGCTCTACGGTCCCAAGGCCTCCGGGGTTTGGCCTGCATGGCTCAGCCTCGTCGGCCCGACCGGTCCTCCCGGAACCACCGGAGCAACCGGTCCCAGTGGTGCCGCCGGGCCGACCGGTCCCAGTGGGCCAGGGGCAACATTCGAGTCTTCCGGACAGGTGACTCTCGACCCGACTGTCATCGGTCCCAGCGCCTATCTCCCATTATCCGGCTACCTCGCGGCTCAGCCCACGCCCCTTCCTGGGGGGACCGCCGGCACGGCCCTGGAACAAGTGCTTCCGAAGGCCGAAACCTTCACCGGCATCACGTTGCAGTTGATAACGCTTGCGCCTGTCCTGATCGGCGAAACCGTCGTAACGGCAACCCTTTACGACGGTTTCATTCCGGTGTTCATATGTCCTCTCGTAATACCTTTTTTTATACCCCCCGGCGTGCCAGTTTCAGCCAGTTGTACTGGGTCGGCCCCGTTTGCCGCTCAAGACGCCGGCTACGTCGGTCTCTCCATTAGTAGCGGACTCCCTGGGACGCAGCTCTTTGCCGCCACGGTGGGCCTCGCCACCTCGTAACCATCATTGGTTCATCGGGTCCGCAGCGCGACACCGGACCCCGAAGCGCTTGGGGCGGAGACCCGACCCTGAACCCGAGCAGCCTTCACCCGAGCCGCACGTAGATACGTCTACGATCCGGCGGGTGGCGCCACCACGTGAGGCATACACAGTTCGTCGTATTCGGCGATCACTATCTCACCGGCATTGGGACCACAGGTCGGGCAGTTGGGATCGCGATGAACCTTAAAGGTCCGAAAGCTCTGCTCGAGGGCGTCATAGGCCATCAGCCTTCCCTGAAGGGTCTCACCCAGGCCGAGAAGGATCTTCACAGCTTCGATGCCTTGCAGCGAACCGATGATCCCGCACAGCACACCCAGCACACCAGCTTCTGAGCAACTGGGGGCCAGTTCGGCCGGAGGCGGCTCGGGGATCATGCAGCGGTAACACGGGCCCACGTACGGGTTGAATACGGTGGCCTGACCCTCGAAGCGGAAGATCGACCCGTGGACCACCGGGATTCGCTTCACCAGGGAGGCATCGTTGACCAGGTATCGGGTCGGGAAGTTGTCGGTCCCGTCCACGATGACGTCGTACCCGTCGATGATGTCGAGGACATTGTCGGCCCCGAGCCGGACGTCGTAGGTGACCACATTCACGTCGGGGTTCATCAACGTCAGAGTCTTCTTGGCCGAGTCGACCTTCCGATCACCGATCCGGTCGGTGTTGTGCAGGATCTGGCGTTGAAGGTTTGAGGCATCGACCACGTCCATGTCGATGATGCCGATGGTCCCCACGCCGGCCGCTGCCAGGTACAGGGCAGCCGGTGACCCAAGGCCCCCGGCGCCGAGCAACAACACCTTCGAATCGAGCAGTTTCAGCTGGCCAGCCTCACCGATCTCGGGCAGGAGCAGATGGCGTTGGTAGCGGTTCCGCTGTTCGGAAGTGAGCGATCGGGGTGCCGACCACTCCCGCCCCTCATCCTTCCAACGATTGAATCCCCCGATGACCGAAGCCACATCGGTATAGCCCAGTTCCTGAAGCGTCTTCGCCGCGAATGCCGAGCGGGTCCCGCCGGCGCAGTACACCACCAGATGGGATGACTTGTCGGGGATCCGCCCCTCCACCGAGGTCTCGAGGGTGCCACGCGGGATGTGAACCGCCCCAGGGAGTGCACCCTGTTCATACTCGTCGGGCTCACGCACGTCTAGCACCACTGCCTTATCGGCAGACAGCTCCTGTTCGGCCTGGGCTGGGTCGATCTCCCGCACCGCCGCCTTGGCCTCGGCCAACATCTCTCTGAAGGTAGGCACAGCAATCACTATCCTTGTTCGGCGGAGGTGAACCGGTCGTGACCGGCCCTCCACACTCCTCAACTGCGATCGGACACAGGTATAAACCCTACCAGCGGGGTCAACATTCCCGTCTTTGGGAGTTCCAGCACCGGCATGGGCTCCGATCACCAGGCCAGCGGTCCCGATCCGGGTGTCGGGTGACGGTGGCGTCGGACAATGATGTCGACATGGAACTGAGCGAGGCGGTCCGGCGGCGCCGGATGACCAGGAACTTCTCCGGTCGGCAGCTGCCTTCGGGCTTGTTGGATTCGATGCTGGCCGACGCCCTACGAGCACCGTCGGCCGGCAATACCCAAGGCCGGGAGTTCGTCATCCTCGAAGGACCAGCTGAGACGGCGCGGTACTGGGAGGCCACCACCGATGAAGTGTGGCGTTCCACCTCGCGGCGAATTGAGGGTCTATCTCGGGCCCCGGTCGTCGTACTGCCCTTTGTGGATCCCGAGGCCTACGTGTCCCGGTATCGCGAGCCTGACAAAGCCCGAAGCGACGGTGCGGAGGTCGAATGGGTGGTGCCTTTCTGGTTTGTGGACGCCGCCTACGCCGTCATGGCCCTTTTGCTCCGGGCAACCGACGAGGGAATCGGCGCTGCCTTCCTCGGCAATTTCCGGGGTGAGTCCGCCCTGCGCTCGGCTCTCGGCGTTCCCGACCGGTACCGGTGGCTCGGGGCAGTGCTGCTGGGTGAGGCGGCCCAACCCGATCCACCGTCTTCGTCGCTCTCTCGCCAAAGCCGGCCGATCGTCGACGTCGTCCACCGTGGGCGCTGGTAAGCCAGCCTGGTCGACATGGACGGCGTACGGCGTCCTGATTCCAGCGCCAGCTACGCTCGAATCAGGCGTGAACATGATCAAACGGGGGTTCCTTGATGACCTACCAGCCCGTTCTTGAATCGGCCGTCCAGGCCTTCATCGACGCCACCGCCACTGCCAAACTGCTCGACCTGATCGACTTGGCCCATCGAAGAGGAACGGGCTCCTACAAGAAGTTCGCCTCGGGCTACTTTCTGACAACTGCCGCCATGCGGTCGTTCTGGGACCACCATGCGACCGACCCGGCTCAACGCGCCGAGATCACCGCCTCCCCGTTGATGGCCACTTTCGAGCAGCTCGCGGGTCTACCCCCCGCCATTCTTGCTGGCCACGACCACCCTTCATCGGGCCCTCCACGGAGATTGACACGCTCTGATCGCTTCGAGTGATCGGCCAACCGGAGGTAGTACCTGGCGGGCGATTGCCGCGGGAGGAGAATCTGCCTCGATCCCGAGTAGGTAACTGGCCAGGTGCTCGGCAAGGTCGGATCGGCACCCTGTGCAGGTCAACTCGGTGCTTGGCGGTTCGCCATTTCAGAACTGATCAATGCACCTCCATACCTGCAATCGGGAGGTACCCATGGCCACATCCACCGTCACATTCTCACCGGTCGACGCCGAATCGCCGGTCGACGACGAAGCGAATCCCCCATCTCGACCACCTATCTGCACCTCCGATACCCTCCGGGTCGTTCCGTGGAAAGATCCGATCGCCGACCCGCATGGCGTCCATCCCTGTTCGCGTTACGTCGAGCTCTACTGGCTTGGAATCCTCGGCCCATCAACGACGTGGCTTCTTCGCCGGATGTCCTACGGGTTCGAGGTCAACGCGGATGGATTCGATCTCCATCTCTCCGAAACGGCCCGATCCCTGGGCCTCGGTGACCGCATGGGAAAGAACTCTCCGTTCCGGCGCGCTCTTCATCGCCTCTCCACCTTCGAGTTGGCCCGGTCCCACGGAACCGGTTGCCTGGCTGTCCGTACCCGCATCCCGCCGCTACCCCTGCGTCACCTCAACCGATTGCCCGAATCTCTCCAACAGAGCCACCGGGGCTGGCTGGCCGAACAACGTCTCCCCGAACCCGAACAGATGCGCCGCCGCGCCGGACGCCTGGCGGCTGGCCTCGCCGCCTCGGGATACGACAGGGAAGAGATCGAACGGCGCCTGGGTGAGTGGCAGTTCCACCCGGTGGTGGCGTTTCAAGCCGCCGAAAACGCGGTGAGGGTGACGGAGGCATCCGCGGGCTGAGCGGTGCCATTCGGCGCGGAGGTTGTGCGTTGGGGGCCACCTCCGGCCCTCCGGACAGGGAAGTATCGTGATGGAAGTGGAAATTCAGGTCTGGACTCTCATCGGTGTCGTGATCGCGGGCGGCGGCATCGCTACGGCTCTGATTCTTCACGCGATGGCATCGCTCGGTGGGAGGGTCGACGTGCTCGACCGCCGGGTCGATGCAATCGGCGCCCGGGTCGATGCGCTCGACAACAAGATCGACGTCAAATTCGATCTCCTCTCGTCTCGCATCGATGGCCTGGTTACCGAGGTCGGTCACTTGAACCTGACTCTTGGCGAGCTGGTCGGCAAGGCCCACACCCACGGACGGGTGGCGTAAGCGACCCGTCAGCTCGATCCCTCGAGTGCGGGAGGCCGCCCCCCATCGATGCCCATGTAGTGGCGGCGGTCGGTACGGCCGGATCAACGGCGCCGGGCGGCTCGATCCGGCATCGAATGGCCCGAGCGCCAGCCGGTGTGTGAAACTCACCGGCGAACGTAGCGATGGGACACCAGGATGTCGATCGCTCGGTGTGGGGGAGGAACATGCGAGCTGTAGTGACCCGAGACGGTCGGCTGGATGTTGTCGATGTGGAAGATCCGACACCGGGTTCGGGTCATGTCCTCGTCCGCCCGTTGTCGACAGGCATCTGCGGATCTGATCTCCACGCATTGGCCGACTTCACCAACTTCGCAGGTCTCCTCGACCGGGTGGGAGCACCTTCTCTCGATGCTTCCGCCGATACCGTTTTCGGACACGAATTCTGTGCCGAGATCCTCGAGCACGGTCCGGATACCGCCGGCACCTTGCCGGTGGGCACCCGGGTCTGCTCGGTGCCGATCATCATTGGAGAGGGGGGAGTCGAACAGATCGGATATTCAAACCGGTACCCAGGCGCGTTGGCTGAACGTATGGTCCTTCAAGAAGCTCTCCTGCTGCCGGTCCCCGACTCGCTCGAGACAAACATCGCCGCCCTCACCGAGCCGTTGGCAGTCGGAGAGCACGCGGTCGGCCTGGCCGACCTCCGGCCCGATCAGCCGTGCCTTGTCGTCGGGTGCGGTCCGGTGGGTCTGGCGGTTATCGCCGCGCTCAAAGGGCGCAACCACGGTCCCGTGCTAGCGGCGGACTTCTCGCCGACCCGACGGCGATTGGCCGAAGCATTTGGCGCCGATGAAGTCATCGACCCGGCGGTGTCGTCGCCGCACGACCGTTGGGCATCATTCGGAGTGCCGGTGACCATGATGGAATATGCCGGCGCAGTCATGATGGGCGCCGATCTGAAGAATCCGGTGATCTTCGAAGCGGTAGGTGTGCCCGGCATCTTGCAGGGCATCATCGAAGAGGCCCCTCCGCGCAGCCGCATCGTGGTGGTCGGCGTGTGTATGCACGCCGATTCGATCGAGCCGTTTTTCGCCGTAGCCAAGGAGTTGGAATTCCGCTTCTCCTTCGGCTATTCCCCGGCCGAGTACGCGGCCACTCTGGAGCGCCTAGCCAGCGGTGTGCCCGGTGCCGAGCTGCTGGTGACAGACGCGTTCGGTCTCGATGAAACCCCCGGAGCGTTCGAAACCCTGCGCACGCCCGGTGAGCACGGAAAAATTCTCATCACTCCGCAGACGTAAGAGAACTAGAGAGGAACACAGGATCCATGACCACTCTGAATGCCGGAGAACACCTGAAATTCGGGATCTTCCTGGCCCCATTCCATCCGGTCGGGCAAAATCCCACGCTGGCGCTCGAGCGGGATATGCAGCTGATCGAGCATCTCGACCAGCTCGGCTTTGACGAAGCCTGGATCGGCGAACATCACTCCGCCGGCTACGAGATCATCGCTTCACCCGAGGTATTCATCGCTGCCGTCGCTCAGAGAACCCGTCACATCCGATTAGGAACCGGGGTCTCGTCCCTGCCGTACCACCATCCCTTCATGCTGGCCGACCGACTGGTGTTACTCGATCACCTCACCCGAGGGCGTCTGATGATCGGTGTCGGCCCTGGTGCCCTCCCTTCTGACGCCTTCATGATGGGCATCGAGGTGGCGAAGCAGCGGGACATGATGGAGGAGTCACTCGAGGCAATCCTCCTGCTTCTGACGGGCGACGAGCCCGTCGATTATGAAACCGATTGGTTCACACTGGTGGGGGCACGTCTACAGATGCGCCCGTACCAGCGTCCATTCCCTGAAGTGGCCGTGGCCGCCCAGGTGTCACCGTCCGGTCCCCGAGCGGCCGGGCGCTTCGGCTGCAGCCTCCTCTCCATCGGGGCCACCTCGGCCGGTGGCTTCGATGCCCTCGGCCTGCATTGGAAAGTGATGGAAGAGCGGTCTGCAGAGTTCGGGACCACGGTGGACCGGAGCAAGTGGCGCCTGGTAGGCCCGATGCACCTTGCCGACACCAAAGAACAGGCCATTGCCGACGTGGAGTTCGGTCTGGCCCAGTGGGTCGACTACTTCCAGAGAGTGGCCGCTCTACCGCTCGCCCCCGATACCACCGACCACTCATCTCTGGTCGATGCCCTGAACGCTTCGGGCTTCGCTGTCATCGGGACCCCCGAAGACGCAATCAACCAAATCAGCCGCTTGCGTGAACAGTCGGGTGGATTCGGCACCTTCCTCACCATGGGGCACGAGTGGGCCGACACCGACGCCACCCGGCACTCCTACGAACTGATGTCGCGTTACGTGGTGCCTCAGTTCCAGGGATCAGCAAGTTCGCTTACGGCCAGCCGAGACTGGGCGGCCGAAAACCGTCCGGCATTCATCGGTGCCGCCGGATCGGCCATTATGTCGGCCATCCAGAAGCATGCCGAAGAAAAAGAAGCCAAGTCGGCCAAGGTCTGAGGAACTATGAGCGAAATCACCCATCACCAGATTCCCACCAACGGGATCGAACTTCACGTTGCCGAAAGCGGATCAGCCGATGGTCCGCCCGTGGTGCTATGCCACGGTTTCCCCGAGCTCTGGTATTCGTGGCGGCACCAGTTCGATACCCTGGCCGATGCCGGTTACCGGGTTCTCGTTCCTGACCTGCGCGGGTACGGCGGGAGCACCCATCCCACAGGTGATGTCTCCGCCTACGGCGCCGATCGGATCACCGCCGACCTGTGTGGCCTGCTGGACCATTACGGCTACGAGCAGGCGGCATTCTCCGGGCACGACTGGGGGGCGATGATCCTCTGGGAAATGGCGCGCATCCATCCACAACGGATGTCTTCGCTATGCAATATGAGCGTTCCCTTCCTGCAGTCCCCCATGCCGCCGACAGAGATCTTCAAAGCCATCTTCGTCGGCAAATTCTTCTACATCCTCTACTTCCAGCCGGTAGGCCCAGCGGAAAAGGAGTTGGAAGCCGACCCCCGGCACTTTCTGCGCAACATGCTGTGGTCAGCTTCGGGTGACGCATTGGGCTTGGGCAGTTTGACACTCGACTTGCCGGCAGAGGGGACCGGTTTCCTCGACTCGCTGGCCGAGGCTCCGGACAAACTCCCGCCCTGGATCACCGAGGGCGACGTGGACGTGTACGCCGAGGCATTCGCAGCCAGCGGATTCTTCGGCCCCCTGAGCTTCTACCGCAATATCGATGCCAATTGGCAGAGGACTCACGAGATTCCCGCCTCGGTGCTCTCCATGCCCACCGCTTTCATCTCGGGCTCGGCTGACCCGGTGATCGCCATGACCCCGGGAGGACTCGACGCGATGGCCGAAGCCCTGCCCGACTTCCGAGGGACAACCCTCATCGAGGGAGCCGGCCACTGGGTCCAACAGGAACGACCCGAAGAGACCAACGTCGCCCTGTTGGAGTTTCTGTCATCGGTGAGCTGACGTCGATACCGTCGGCTGGTACTTACGACGGCCGGTGGGCCGGGCCCCCGGAGTACGGACCTACTGATCGGGGCGGCGCTTTCGAACCAGCGAAGCGGCGAACTCCTCCGAGGTCACCAGTTCCACCAGCATCCTGACTCCGAAACCGGTGCCGCCCTTGGTGAGGTACCGGAGGTTCTCGTCTGAGCGCGCCGGCCCGGCAATGTCGAGATGGGCCCACGGCACATCGCCGACGAACTCGCGTAGTAGCAAGGCCGCAGAAATACTCCCGGCCTGACCAGGTCGACCGACGTTCCGCATGTCCGCCACCTCGGAGTCGATGTGATTGCGGTAGTCGTCGGGAAGAGGAAGTGGCCACACCGGCTCGCCGGACCGCTCGCTCGCCGCCTTCACCTGCTCCATCAACCCTTCGTCGTTACCGAGAAGTCCGGCGATCTCCTTGCCCAGTGCGACCACGGCGGCACCGGTGAGCGTGGCCAGGTCGATGATGGCGTCAGCGCCGGACTCCACCGCCAGTGATAGGGCATCAGCCAGTACGAGGCGACCTTCAGCATCGGTGTTGAGGACTTCGATGGTCTTGCCGTTCCGAGCAGTCAACACGTCACTTGGCTTGATGGCGGAACCGCTCGGCATGTTTTCGGTAAGGGGTGTCATCACAGTCACCCGGATGCGAGCGTTCAAGGCCGCAATGGCGTCTAGTGCGCACATCACCGCGGCTGCGCCGCCCATATCTGTCTTCATGGTCTCCATGCCTCCGGAAGTCTTCAGTGAGAGCCCACCCGAGTCGAAGGTGATGCCCTTACCCACCAATACGACGTGAGGGGTTCGACCATCAACGTCAATCGGATCTGCCGGGTGGTACTCAGCCTTCACCAACCGTGGTGGCTGGGTCGATCCACGTGCGACACCAAGTAGACCGCCCAGCTTCTCCGACGCAATCCGGTCCTCGTCCCACACCTCGATGGACAGCTCTGGAACATCGCTGAATCGTTGGACAAACAGCTCGGCGAACTTCTGTGGGGTCAAGGAACTCGGCGGTTCGTTCACCAGGTCGCGCGCCAGGCTTACCGCTTCAGCAATCCGGGCACCTCGGGCACTCCCTTCCGCCGCGGCGAGTTCCTCCGCGGGTGATTCAGTGATGACTACCAAGCGACCCAGTCCAGCCGGCGGTTCAGCTGTCCGAAAGGCGTCATATCGATACGACCCCAGGAGCGCTCCCTCGGCCACGGCCGCGCTCACCCGATGTAGTGGGAGGACCAGCTCTCGAGGCAGCACGAACGCGGCTGCATCCCCGGAGCCCGCTGCCCGAATGAATGCTGCTGTCCCCCGGCGCAATGTCTCCAAGCCGGCATCGCCGACGAGCTTGGTTTCTCCTCCGAGCCCCACCAGCACCATTGCGGTCGGGGGATCCGTCTCGGGAATCAGTGCATCACCTTCAGAGGGCGAAGACCGGATCGGGGTAGCACCGGCCGCATGGAACACGAGGGTCTCACCCACCTTCCCGGTGAAGTCCTGACGCTTGCACCAGGCGGCATCGAGAGCCGCAGTACTGGCCATGCCGGTGATGGCGGATGCCACGCCCGGCCCCAGGTGCGGACCGTCAGCACCAGTGAACACCGGCACCCCTACCGCCACAAACTCCTCCACCCGCACCGTGGCGGCTGTGGTCTCGACCTTCAAGACTGCTCCCCTTCGTCGTCACCGGGCAGCAACGTGCCGGCACTCCCTGCAATTTCGTCGTTCGGCGCTCTGGGTGTCCCCGGCGCCCTTCGGGACTTTCGGGCCGAATCCCGGGCCAGGAGATGCTCGTCGCCTTCGGTCCATCGGGCCACCGCCCACAGGAGATCGGACAGCCGATTGAGATACTGCCCGACCAGGGACCCATCAACCGGGTGCACTACCGCGAGGCGCTCCGCACGGCGCACGACGGTGCGGGCGACATCGAGCGCGGCTGACACCCGGGTCGCTCCAGGAATTACAAATTCTGCCGGCATGTCGAACCGGGCGATCAACTCATCAATGCGGGCCTCGAGGACCACCACCATGTCTGCCGTGACCAGGGTTGTACCCGCCACCAGCTTCGTCCGTTTGGAGGGGTCGGTCGCCACCTCGGCCATGAGCACATAGAGATCCCGCTCAAGTCCTACGAGCAGTTGGTCGAGCTCGGATCCGGATTCGGCCTCGGCTCGGGCCATGCCCATCGACGCCTGGGCTTCGTCCACCGCACCGTTGATCTGCATCACCAAGGAGTCCTTGGGCACGCGTCCCCCATACAGAAGGCCGGTCGTGCCGTCGTCGCCTGTCTTCGTATAGATCCTCACCATGCCCACATCACCCAAGGAATGTTAAGCGATCCCGGAAGTCGGGCAGGCTGAAGGCCAGTATCCTGGGTCAACCATGACCAAGATCGACTCATCTGATTCCAGCTACCTGCGCGCCGTTTCAGACCGCGTGGTCATTTTCGACGGCGCCATGGGTACCAACCTTCAACTGGCCGAACTGACGGCTGATGACTTCGGCGGCCCAGACTTAGAAGGCTGCAACGAATTGCTGGTTGTTAGCCGACCCGATGCCGTCGACCGGGTTCACCGCTCATTCTTCGAGGTCGGTTGCGATGTGGTCGAGACCGACACCTTCGGTGCCTTCGGGCCGGTACTCGCCGAGTACGGCCAGGCCCACCGGGTCCACGAGCTGAATGTGGCCGCCGCCCTCCTAGCCCGGCAGGCCGCCGATGATTTTTCCACCCCTGATCGACCCCGCTGGGTGGCCGGAAGCATCGGTCCCGGGACCAAATTCCCCACCCTGGGCCAAATCCCCTACGCCGACCTGCGGGACGCCTACGAAGAGCAGGCGGTCGGGCTTCTTGAGGGAAGGGTCGACCTGATCGTCATCGAGACCGTCTTCGACCTACTTCAGGCGAAAGCAGCCATCAACGGGGCACGGCGGGCGATGCGAGCAGCGGGTCGGCACATCCCTATTCAGGTGCAGGTCACGATCGAACTGACCGGCACCATGCTTCCCGGCACCGAGATCGGCGCCGCCCTCTGCGCCCTCGAAGCCATGGATATCGACCTCATCGGACTGAACTGTGCCACCGGGCCATCTGAAATGTTCGAGCCGTTGCGTCACCTCACCGCGCATGCCTCCATTCCGGTGACCTGCCTTCCCAACGCCGGCCTTCCCTCCGTTGTCGATGGGGCGATGCACTACGACCTGACACCGGAGCAGTTGGCAGAGTTCCACCGCCAGTTCGTGAGCGAACTCGGTGTGTCGGTCATCGGAGGGTGCTGTGGCACCCTGCCCTCCCATCTGTCGGCGGTGGTGAAGGCGTGCGCCGATCTCACTCCCGCCACCCGAAACCCCGAACCCGAACCCGGGGCCACCTCGATCTATACGGCAGTTCCCTTCACCCAGGATGCATCGGTCCTGGTGATCGGGGAGCGAACCAACGCCAACGGTTCAAAGAAATTCCGCGACGCCATGCTCGAAAAAGACTGGGATACATGCGTCGCCATGGCACGCGACCAGGTCAAGGAGGGCTCACATCTCATCGATGTGTGCGTGGACTACGTAGGTGCCGACGGTGTGGCGGATATGGAAGCGGTGGCATCTCGCTTTGCCACCCAGTCGACCGCGCCCCTCATGGTCGACTCCACCGAGGCCCCGGTGGTCGAAGCAGCTCTGGCGTGGATCGGCGGGCGGGCGGTCATAAACTCGATCAACCTCGAAGATGGTGATGCACCTGGTACCCGCTTCGACAAGGTCCTCACCTTGGCCAAGGAGTTCGGGGCCGCTGTGGTGTGCACGTGCATCGACACCGAGGGTCAGGCTCGGACCGCCGATTGGAAGGTCCGTGCCGCCAAGGCCATCCATGACATTGCCACCGAACGATACGGACTCCGTCCATCTGACCTCCTGTTTGACCCCTTGGCGCTTCCCTTGTCCACCGGCATGGAAGAGAGCCGACGTGACGGCATCGAGACCATCGAAGGCATCCGTCGCATCAAAGCCGAGCTTCCCGGCGTCTATACCGTGTTCGGCCTTTCCAATGTTTCGTTCGGGCTCAACCCCGCGGCTCGCCAGGTCCTCAATTCAGTCTTCCTCCACGAGTGCGTGGAGGCAGGCCTCGATGCGGCAATCGTGCATGCGTCCAAGATCCTTCCGCTTTCGAAAGTCGACGAGCGGGCCAGGGAGGTATGCCTCGACCTGATCTATGACCGTCGCCGCGATGGGTACGACCCGTTGACCGAACTGCTCGATCTGTTCGAAGGCGCCTCCACGTTCTCGGTCTCCACCGTGGAGGACCGATCAGGGTGGCCGGTTGAACAACGGCTCGAACATCGGATCATCGATGGTGACCGCAATGGTCTTGAATCTGACCTCGATGAAGCAATGGCCGCAGGTATGGCGCCACTGAGCATCGTGAACGACATGCTGCTGGCCGGCATGAAAACGGTGGGCGAGCTATTCGGTGCCGGTGAGATGCAACTGCCGTTCGTCCTGGGCTCGGCCGAAACAATGAAAACTGCCGTCGCCTATCTCGAGCCTCACATGGAGAAGTCCGACCAGGGCGGCAAGGGCACCATGGTGCTGGCGACCGTCAAGGGTGACGTCCATGACATTGGGAAGAACCTGGTCGACATCATTCTGACCAACAACGGCTACACCGTGAAGAACCTGGGCATCAAGGTCGGCATCGTGGACATGGTCAATGCCCTCGAAGAGTCCGGTGCCGACGCAATCGGCATGAGCGGTCTCTTGGTGAAGTCAACTCTCATCATGCGGGACAACCTCGACGAATTGAACCGGCGGGGTCTTTCGAACATCCCGGTCATTTTGGGCGGAGCGGCATTGACACGCACCTACGTCGAACGTGACCTTCGGTCGGTGTACGAGGGAAGACTGTTCTACGGCAAGGACGCCTTCGAGGGTCTCCGCACCATGGACAGGTTGATCGAGTTGAACCGGACCGGCGAGGACGACCCGGAATTCGGTCGTGCCCTGGGCGGACGGGACCTCGGGCCCCGCAAAAGCGAGCAGCGTAAACAGAAGGCGAAGGAAGCCCTCGAACGGGGGGACGTCCTCCCGACCAGATCTCCTCATGTCGCCATGGACAACCCGTTGTTTACGCCTCCGTTTGTCGGTAATCGCATAGCCAAGGGCATCGCCATCGACGACATCGCCACCTACATCAATGAGACGGCGTTGTTTCGCAATCAGTGGGGATACCGACCCGAGAACGGGGAGGACGACGGTGCCTTCAAGGATCGGGTCAGGGGGCTGCTCCGATCACGGCTGGCTGATGCCAAGGCGGATCAGCTTCTCGTTCCACAGGTCGCCTGGGGTCACTTCGCTGCCAATGCAGACGGAAACGACCTGGTCATCTTCAAGGACGAGAGCCGCTCGTCGGAGTGGATGCGATTCACTTTCCCCCGCCAGGTCGATGATCCGTATTTCTGCATCAGTGATTTCTTTCGGCCCGTCGACTCTGGAGCAGAGGACTTTGCCAGCTTCCAGGTGGTGACCATGGGTCGCAGGGTGTCCGAGGAGACGGCTCGTCTCTTCGCCGCCAACGAATACCAGAACTATCTCTATCTGCACGGGCTCGGCGTGGAGATGGCCGAGTCATTGGCCGAATACTGGCATCACCGGATCAGGGAGGAACTGGGATACGCCGACGAAGACGGACCCTCCCTGGCTGGACTGTTCCGCCAGAAATACCGCGGCGGCCGATATTCGTGGGGCTACCCGGCATGTCCCGACCTGGAGGACAACGCCAAGGTGGTTGATCTGCTCGGCGCCGATCGCATCGGGGTCGAGGTCAGCGAGGGATTCCAGCTCCACCCTGAGCAGTCGACTACGGCCATCATCTGCCATCACCCCCAAGCCAAGTACTTCGTCGCTTAAGAGCCAGTAATTGAGATCTCATCGATCGAGGCTGCCTGCCCTCGGGTTCGTAAGCGTCGTGGCGTTTCTGGTGTCGATTGGGATGCTCCTTGCTCCACAGGCGGTATCAGCTACGGGAGTTGCCGGAGGAACGGGTGGGAATTCATTGGCGATATTGATGGCCACGTCGTACCCGGCCATCGAATCGGTTGTGATCCAACACACGCTGGCCAACTTCACAGCTGCGGTTCCCGGACCCTCCAATGGACCGCTCACGGCCTCCGAGCTGGGTGCGCTGTCGTCGAACCCACAGCAGGCGGAGGACCGATTTAACGCATTGGCCAATCAACAAGGGTTCGGCGCGTACCTTCGGCTTTGGACCGACATCCTCGGACCCGGGAAGGGGGCCAACGACATCGTGGTCACCCTCTATCGCATTCCCAACTCGAGTGATGCTGCGTCATTTGCCTCCGGATCACAGCAGCCGTATCAGCCATCCGGAGCCGCCTCTAGTTTTTCCGTTCCCAGTATTCCGGGAGCACACGGATACACCATTTCGATTACGTCACCCACCCGGGTGACCGAGCAGGTTGTGTTATTTAGATCCGGTCCGTACGTCGCTATCGTGCAATTGGCATCATCGACAGCCGCGAACAATTCAGCCGCCCTCAACCCATCGGATGCCATTGCCGTGAGCTTTCAGCAGTACGTCGCCACCCAGCATTCTTTGGGTGTCGATTCCACCGGATCTCCGCCCACAGCCTCCACTTCCGGCTCTAACCACGGGAGCCGACTTCCCAAGGTGTTGGCGATCATCGGCGGCTTGGTAGCGCTGGCTGCGATTGGGTGGCTGGCAACTGGACGCCGTCGCAATCGGCGACGCCGTCGACGCACTTCATTGGACGCTGTTCCGAGGGAGACCGACCGGGTCGTCGCCACGATGGGCCGTGCTGGCCCTAACTACACTATTCGTCCGGTACGCGGGCCGATGGTCGAAGCAGATGCTGACGAGTCCAAGTTGGAGCCGGCATTCGAGACGGGGCTCGTGGAACCCGTGGCGGGACCCGTGGCCGAGACAGAAGAAGAGCCAGTCACTGAACCGGTGGCGGTCCTTGAACGGGTGGTTGTACCTGTCTTAGAGCCGAATTCCGAACCTGTCATCGAGCCGGTGTTCCAGCCTGTGCTGGCCGATTCAGATGAAGTACCAATCATCAAACCGGTGTTTGAGCCTGTCGAGGCCCAAACTGCGGACGAGCACGAAAACCCGCCAGTCATTGAGCCGTTGTTCGATCCGGCAGCCGTCTTCAAGTCGGTGTCCGAGCCAGTCATTGAGCTGGCGTTCGAGCCCGTTTTTGAGCCGGTGATCGAAAAAGCGAATGTCGTTCAAACAACCATCCAATCACCCGAGCGGGCAAACACGGGCACGGCAGCGACACCCGTCGGCCGCCTCGACGAACCCGTCCCGGGAACGCTCCCGGCGTGGCTCCCCGACCCGTCTGGGTCGCCTGACGTGATCCGCTACTGGGATGGGGAGTCCTGGACATCCCACGTTGCCACGCGTTCAGCCAAGCGCTGAACTGATGTAACACCAGCAGCGCAACGCAGCAAGGTAATGGCTCGCTGCATGCTTGCTCCCCCCGCTCATTACGATGAGCATCAATGATCCATGCACCCGCGGCAATCCGGGCAATAACAGTTCCAGGACTTCACAAACCACTCAGCGTCGAAATGATGGCCATTGGAGTTGCCGCTGTCCTCCTCGTCATTTTGTTGGTGAGGAGGATAATCCAGGGACGAAACTTCAAGAAGCGCAAAGCGGCTTCAGGCAGCCACTACGACGCTGACGTTGCCCACGATGGGACCGGACCAGCTGGATTTTCCGGTGCGACATCCGGGCATTCAGCGGGTCCGACTCCTTTAGCTCCTTCCTTTGGTGCCTCCGCTTCCGATGGCGGATCCATCACCGCTGATCCACTTGTTACAAATGCCATACCCCCAGCATCGTCCGTTCACGGCCGCGAGTTCGCTGGCTTACCCCGATTCGGCGGTCCCGAGAGTCCTCCGCCTACCGTCGCACCGCCATCCAGGGCACCCCAAGCCGGCTGGTTGCCGGACCCTTCGGGTGACCCGGGAGTGATCCGCTACTGGGACGGAACCGCATGGACAATCCACACAGCCCAACGCATCCGTTGATGGCCGTTCTTCGGAGCTAGTCGACGCCGCGTGTCGAAAACGAACTATGAGTACTGAACGAACGCTTGAGGAACCGAACCGAACCCTCATTCGGTCGAGGGCCTGGCGTGGCTACCCAAACTGGTCGTGTGCAAGGTCGAGGATCCCTACCTCTTGGGTGTTCACGGCAGCGACTACATGTCGTACACGGTGCAATCCGGACGTCTCGTGCCCGGAGTTGGCCTTCACGCGACAGGTGACCCCGAGGGCGGCCGACGGGAATCGCGAGAGCCGATGATTTCCAATGGCCGGGTCGCCCGCTGATCAAAGCGCCAACGTGGCACCACCATCAACCACGACGGCTGCCCCGTTGACGAAGGCAGCGGGTTGCGAGCACAGGAAGGCGACGATCTTCCCGAAATCGGCCGGGTCACCCATCACTCCGGACCCACCCAGCTCTTTCATGCGATCCGTGGCGTGAGGCCCGGGACACGCCAGGTTCAGAGTGATGCCACTCTGGTCGGATGCCAGGTCCTGGGCGGCTGTCTTTGCCCAGGCCCACAGGCCCACCCGTGCAGTATTGGACAAGGCCAGCGAAGGCACCGGTTGCACCACCGAGTAGGACGTGATGCAGCAGATCCGGCCCCATCCTCGTTGACGAAGTACCGGCACTGACGACTGAATCAGCCGAATCGATGACCGGAGGTTCAGATTGAGAGCGGAGTCGAGTTGTGCTTCGGTGACTTCGAGAGAACGACCGGGTGGGGGCCCACCGGCATTCGCCACCACGATATCCAAGCCACCGAACTGTTCGACAGCTGTGCTCACCAAGCGCGCCGGGACGTCTGGATCAGCGCTATCGGCCACCACCGTGACCACGTCGACACCAAAAGCACGCAGCGATGACGCCGCCGAGGCCAATGCATCCTCACCTCGCGCCGACACCACCAGGCGCGCACCTTCAGCTGCCAACGCCTGGGCCGTGGCGAAGCCAAGTCCGCGAGATCCAGCGACCACCACTGCAACCTTGCCATCAATGCCCAGATCCATGGCCCCTCCCCTACGCCTCTACGACAACCAACGCATGGTCGACAGTGTTCAGCGATTCCGGATTGCCATCCTCCGTGATGATCACGATGTCCTCGAGTCGCATACCGAAACGACCCGATGCGTAGATGCCGGGTTCGACAGAAAAAGCGTTCCCCGGCCGCAATAACTCGTCGTTTCCCGCCACCAGATACGGATCCTCGTGTTCTTCGATCCCGATGCCGTGCCCAGTCCGGTGGATGAATAGGTCCCCATAACCCGCATCGTCGATGATGCTTCTGGCCACGGCATCGACCGCCTCGGCCGATACTCCTGCTCGTGCCGACGCCACCGCCGTTTGCTGAGATTCCAATAGGACCTCGTAACAATCAAGGATGTCGTCAGATGGTGCGCCGGTGACAACGGTCCGGGTGATATCGGAGCAGTAACCCACTTCGCCATCGAGGGACAACGTGCCACCGAAGTCACACACCACCGTCTCGTTCGGCCCGATGATCCGCAACCCCGGTTCGTGATGGGGACTGGCAGCGTTGGGCCCACTACCTACAATGGCGAAATTCACCCGCTCGTGACCCTCAGCCACCAACAAAGTGCTGATGTCGTTCGAGACATCGGCTTCTCGGCGTCCGATCAGTCGAATGTCACCCCGCTGGAGCATGGCAGCCACGCGGTCTGCGGCGCCGGACGCCGCTCGCAATGCTTCGAGTTCGAAGGCATCTTTGATCGCCCGTATCGACGACGTCACGGTGGAGCCGGTGATCCATTCGGCCCGAGGGATCTCCGACTGCAAGGCAAGCACCGACGCCGCCCATGTCCGGTCCGAGATGGCGACCCGCAATCGGTTCACCTCGCCATTCCTCTCGGTACGAGCCGCGACGATCGAGGCCACAATGGCAACCGGATCCTCGGTGTCGGACCACGGATGGACGGCGAACACGTCCTCGGCGATCGCCACTCGAGCGGCCTCGAGCGCCGGCACCACCAGCACTGGATCACCTCTCACCGGCAAGACCAGCATCGTGAGCCTCTCGAGCGGCATGGCCAGGTACCCGGTGAGCCAGGGTAGATCCGCACCTAAAGACAGCAAAAGTACATCGACACCGAGTACTTCCATTCTCTCTCGGACCCGAGCGATCCGTTCGATGCGGGAGGCTTGGGCCCGTTTGGAGAGTTCGGTCACAGAACCTTCACGCGGGTCGATGCGGACCCAGCTATCTCCACGCGGGTACCTGTCGCGCCGGGCGAAGAGGACTCGGCTGCTTCTCGCGCGTGATAGCTCGACCGGGTCAGGGGTGACGCCTGCACATGGTTGAAGCCCATAGCCATGCCCGCGTCCCTCAAGAAGGCGAACTCCTCGGGTCGCCACCACCGGGCCACCGGCAAGTGGTGGGTGCTCGGCCGCAGATACTGGCCCATTGTCACGATGTCCACACCGACCGCCCGCAAATCAGCCAGGGTGGCCAACACCTCGTCCTCACGCTCTCCCATGCCGAGAATCATCCCCGACTTGGTGGTGAGGCCCGCATCTTTGGCCCGTGCCAGCACGGCCAGGCTTCGTGCATAGCCCGCGGACGGACGGACCGCTCTCTGCAGACGAGCCACAGTCTCGATGTTGTGATTCATGACATCCGGGCGCACATCGAAGATGGTCCGCAAGGAGCTTTCACTACCCTTGCAGTCAGAGATCAATACCTCAACGGTCGTCCTCGGGCTTCGCCTACGTACCGCCTCGATGGCTTCGGCAAACCCTCCGGCTCCACCATCGTCCAGATCATCCCGGGCTACACAGGTAATCACCGCATGAGCCAGGCCCATGCGAGCCACGGCTTCACTTACCCGCTCGGGCTCATCGGGATCGAGGGGCAGAGGGTGACGGGTATCTACCTGGCAGAACCCACACGCTCGCGTGCACCGTGATCCGTTGATCATGAATGTGGCAGTACCGTCCGACCAGCACTCATAGATATTTGGACAGCCTGCCTCTTCGCATACCGTGACAAGATTGAGATCGCGCAGCTGGTGGCGCAATCCGAGATAGTCATTCCCCATGTGAGCCTGCACCCGTAACCACTCGGGCTTGCGCTCGTTCACTGCCAGCCCGGCGCCCGGATCGACGCCTGAACGCCGTAGCCTGCGATCGAGCGAGCGTTCACCGGTTGAGGGCCGGCTCAAGGCGACCGGTACCCCGATGTCGGTGGATCGGGCATCCCGACCATCCCCACCGGCGATCCCATCGACACCGACACCGTCGGTGACCCGCTGGATATCCTGCAATGGACCCCACATCGCGAGTGACGCATCGATCACCGCATCGACGACCTCACTCATGGGTACATCGATGCCTTCCGCCAACAGGGATGTCACCGGCTTGTCGGTGATGCCACACGGCACGATGTGGTCAAACATCGACAGATCAGGATGAGCATTGAGGGCAAAACCATGCATGGTCCGCCCATGAGTCGTACGAACTCCTATGGCGCAGATCTTGCGGGGGCCATTCCCACCGTGCTCGGCGCCCGCCTCAGCGTATGGGTCGGGTTCGTCGAGCCCGACCCATACCCCCGGGAAACCAGCCAGCCGACCGACAGTACCCGGTCGAATCCCCAACGCCACCAGCGCATCGATGACCACTTGCTCTACCCGGTGCACGTGTTCAGGCCCGCGATGTGGTCCTGCGCCCACCGTTACGATCGGGTAGCCGACCAGTTGTCCCGGACCGTGATAGGTGACATCTCCGCCACGATCGGTTTGGACAGTGTCAGCTCCGACTGAGGCCGGATCAACCAGGATGTGGTCGACATCGGCGTGGGAGCCCAGCGTGTAGACGTGGTTGTGCTCTAGCAACAACAGATAGTCGTCTTGCGATAGCTGACACAGTGAGTGCTGCAGCGCCCACGCCTCCCGATACGGTACGCGCCCCAGCCACCGGATCCTCACCGGAAATTCCTCGAATCATTCATGGGCAGGCTCAGAGCTCTCCGGCCCAGTCGCGTTCGTTCAGAATCTCTGACAGTCGTGCCAAAAAGCGTGCCACGTAGGCTCCGTCGACGGCACGGTGGTCGAAGGTCATCGCAGCCAATCCCACCGAATGAATGGCTATCGACTCACTGCCATCGGGGAGCACCACCACAACGGGTTTCCTCGACACACCATCGGTGGAGAGGATTGCCACCTGCGGCTGATTGATGATCGCCCCGGTCAGCATGGTGCCGAACGGACCAGCGTTGGTGATCGAGAATGTCCCTCCGCTGATGTCGTCCGCATTCAATGTTTTGGTGCGGGCACGATGAGCCACCTCGTGGATGCGCCGAGCCATTCCCCGCAACGTCAACTCTTCTGCGTGGTGCACCACCGGAACGATGAGGCCCTCGTTGTCGAGGTCAACCGCAATCCCGAGGTTGATATCGTGATGAACAATCAGTGCATCTTCACCAACTGACGCGTTGAGGTGAGGAAAATCGCCCAGCGCCTCCACCGTGGCCCTTGCCGCGAAAGGCAGGTAGGTGAGGCTGAATCCCTCCTCCGCCTTGAATCGCTCGCCGTGAGACCGGCGTACCCGCTCGACTCGTTCGTAGTCGACCTCTTTCACCATCAGAGTGTGGGCCGAGGTGGCCTTGGAACGCACCATGTGCTCGGCGGTGCGACGGCGAATATTGGTGAACGGCAACACCTCGTCCAGGCCATCACCACGGGGAACTGCCGCGTCAGTAGCCGGCGGTCGGGCAACCGGAGCCGGAGCCGTGCCGGCGTCAGGCACTGCAACTGGCTTCTCCGTGCCCCCGATTGGAGCGGCGGAACCTCCCGATGCGATGACAGCCTCCACGTCGTCCCTGGTGATTCGGCCACCGAGACCGGTTCCGGTCACCGAACCGGCGTCGATGCCGTGTTCGCTGAGCAGTTTGCGAACCACCGGTGAGAGGACCAAACCATCGCTTGACCGGACAGAGGCCACCGCGGCGGCCGGTGGAGTCGCAGGCGCAGCCGTCGGGGGGGGTGAAACCGGAGCAGCAGCCTCAGACGCAGGTGCCTGGCTGGCCACGGTTGCCCCGGTTTCCGAAGTTGCCGCTGGCTCCGAAGTTGCCCCGGTTTCCGAAGTTGCCGCTGGCTCCGAAGTTGCCCCGGTTTCCGAAGTTGCCGCTGGCTCCGAAGTTGCCGCTGGCTCCGAAGTTGCCCCGGTTTCCGAAGTTGCCCCGGTTTCCGAAGTTGCCGCTTCGGGCGCGTCCGAACCGTTGGTCGATCCGCTGTCGCCGATAACAGCCAAGCGAACCCCGACATCCACTGTGTCCCCTTCTTCCACCAGTATCTCGGTGAGGACGCCACCGGCCGGAGAAGGGACCTCTGAATCGACTTTGTCGGTTGACACCTCAAACAGAGGCTCGTCCCGCTGGACCTCCTCACCCACGGACTTCAACCATTTGGTGATCGTTCCTTCGGTCACCGTCTCACCCAACTGCGGCATGGTCACATCAGGCAACGTGAAGCCCCCTTCCGGTCAAGGCCAGCACTGTCTCACCAAAGGTCTCCGACAACGAGGGGTGCGGCTGGATGAACTGTGCCACCTCGTCAGGAGTGGCCTCCCAGTTGACTGCCAGATACCCGGCACCCAACTGCTCAGTGACCCATGGCCCAGCCATGTGGACTCCGAGGATCTTTCCCGCGGTCCCGTCAGGACGACGCTGGGCAATGACCTTGACGACACCCTCGGTGTCCCCGATGATGCGAGCTCGACTGTTGCCGCCGAAAGGATCCTTCTTCACCACGATGTCGTACCCCGCCTCCTTGGCGGCTACCTCGGTCAGACCCGCGAACGCCACCTCGGGATGGCAGTAGATCGCCCAGGGCACCCGGTCATAGTCCACCGGGAGTACGGGCTCTCCCAGAATCGACTTGATGACCACAATCGCTTCTGCAAATCCCACGTGGGCGAGCTGCGGTGTGTTTGCCACTACGTCACCTACCGCCCAAACCCCCGGCGCCGCCGTGAGCATCGTTTCGTCCGCCACCACAAATCCCCGCTCATCGATGATCACTCCGGTCCCTTCGGCCAGGAGCCCGTCGGTGCGGGGGCGCCGGCCCACAGAGACGACAACCGCATCGACTGCCAACTTCTCGCCGTCACCATAGAGAACAACTGTCCCTTGGCCAGAAGGGTCAGGCGTGTGGCCCTGCAGCTGCATGCCGGCTTTGACATCGATCCCTCGTTTTCGGAAGGACCTGGCCACCACGTTGGCCACGTCGGAGTCACACCCGGTCAGGATGGTCGGCAGCGCCTCGAACACGGTCACCTTGGAGCCCAGATCGGCGAAGAGGGAGGCGAACTCGCACCCGATGGCGCCGCCACCGACGACAGCCACTGAGGCCGGGAGCGTGTCGAGGGCCAGGACTTCGTCCGACGTCATCACGACGGTGCCATCGACATCGAAGCCGGGGATCGTCCGGGGCAGGGAGCCGGCGGCGAGCACGATATCGGTACCGGTGATCTCCGTCGTCGACCCATCGTTCCCGGCGATTCGGACCTGGTGATCGGGCAGCAGCGTGCCGGTCCCGTTGAACACGGCGATACCCCGCCCCTTCAAGAGCCCGGACAGCCCCTTGAACAACTGGTCGACGACCTGTTGTTTGCGGGCCTGGCTCACCGCGAATTCCACTATCGGCTTCGCATCATCGGCCGTACCGCGGCCGATCTCGAATTGAGATGCACCCGCCACTGTGCGATAGACAGCCGCGGTTTCGAGGAATTCCTTGGCCGGTACGCACCCCCGGTGCAGGCAGGTACCCCCTACCTTGTCGAGCTCGACGATTGCCGTCGACAGCCCGGCGGCTGCCCCATACAGCGCGGCCGCGTACCCCCCGGGACCCCCACCGATGATGACGACGTCGTAAGTGCCGTTTGCACCTTCCTCGGCCCCGTCGCGCCCCGATGCCCTGTGCTCCGATGCCACCTCGGGTTCCGTGGGAACCACCTCCGATCTCGACAGTGAATGCCCGCTTGCTACAACACCCTCAGCCTATAGGGAGGAGTCCAACAACCACCTTACGAAAGAACCCGCTGACGGAAGTTCCGGAGCCCGAGGCCAAGGAAGAGGGCGGTGAACCCGACCAGGACCGGGTACACCACGTAGAGATGCATATGCGAGGCATTGGTAAAGGCCGCCCGCATACCCTCGTTGACGTAGATCAACGGGTTGACCAGCACGATCGTCTGCAACCAGTGCCATCCGCCCACCTGGACCGGGGCCAAGCGGGTCCACTGGTAGTAAGTGCCGCCGAGGAAGGTGACCGGGAGGATGACGAAACCAAACATCAACCCGATGTTGCGCGGTTCGAAGGTGGTACCGAGGAACAACCCCAGCGAGGTCATGCCGACACAGGCGAGGGGAATCATGGTGAGGATGATCCACCAGTGCAGATTCAAGTGGGCCTCGGCCCGGCTGGCATGGACGACCGACGCAATCGGCAGCACGATGACCGCCGAGATCGCACCCTGCACCGCCCCCGAAAGCACCTTTGCCAGCGCCACCAGCCAAATCGGGCACGGAGCCTGCACCCGGTCCTCGATCTCGCGGGTATAGCCAAACTCCTGTGCCATCGTCAGGGCGACCGATTGCACCCCCTGGAACAGGATGGAAATTCCCACCACTCCCGGAACGAGAACGGTGGCGAATGCCGATTCGGCGCCGGAGCCTCCGCCTCCACCGATCCCCTGGCCGATCTTGGGAAAGACATACAGGAAGACCAGGCACAAGAGGAAGGGCTGGACGACAGTTCGGATGACGAACTCGATGAAGTGCTTTCTCAGCACCAGCAAGTCCCGCAGAATCAGCGCCCACAGGGCGATCCGGCTGGCGGACGCCGCCGAGCGGGTCGGCCGCAACTCGATACGTGCACCCGTGAACGAGGCATCAGTGGTGCTCATCAGTCCCGTAGCTCCTTCCCGGTCAAGTTGATGAAGACCGTCTCGAGACTCGGCGCCGTCACCGAGAGGTCGATCACCGGAAATCCCCCGCCTTCGGCGGCCGCCATCACCTTGGGAAGCAGTCGCTCATGGCCCTTCACATGAAGTTCCACTCCCCCTTCCACCGAGCGGGTGCGGGTGACACCTTGGATCTCATCGGTGAGCAACCGGGCCAACGCCTCCCGATCACCGACGGCCGTCACGTTGACGATGGTGTCGGCGTCGATGCCCCGCTTGAGCGCGGCCGGGGTGTCCAGAGCCAGAATTTTCCCGTGATCCATGATCGCCACCCGCTGGCACAGTAAGTCGGCTTCTTCCATGTAATGGGTGGTGAGCAGAATCGTCTGGCCGTCGGCGTTGAGCTGGCGGAGGATGTCCCATAGGGCCAGCCGGCTCTGGGGGTCGAGACCGGCGGTCGGCTCGTCGAGGAAGAGCACCGCCGGGCGGTGGAACACGGCCCGAGCCACCATCAACCGCTGCGCCATCCCACCAGACAGGGCCTCCACCGAACTGTTGGCCCACTTCTCCAACTGGAACTGGCTCAGCAGTTGGTCGGAAGTGCGGCGGGATTCGCCGGCCGGGATCCCGAAGAGCCTCCCGTGAAAATAGAGGTTCTCCCACACCGTCAGCTGTCGATCGAGCGTGTTCTGCTGACTGACGATGCCCTGAATCTGTTTGGCCAGGGCCGGATGGGCCACCACGTCGATGCCACCCACAAATGCCCGGCCTTCGGTCGGAATCACCCGGGTGGTCAACATGCCGGCCGTGGTGGTCTTACCGGCGCCGTTCGGACCGAGCAGCCCGAAGATCTCTCCTGTCCCCACCGCGAGATCGAGCCCATCCACCGCCCGGAAATCGGCACCCTTGTACACCTTGGTCAGGCTTTCGGTGCGAATGATGCCCTGTTCAGCATCACCTGGGGAGAGGGCCACGTTTAGAGGTCCGGCGGCAAAGGAAGCGGCTTTCGACCGGCGAAGCCCTCCTCGGCGAAATGCCACCATCCCAGCTCCTCTTCATCTCGCTTCCAGCACAGGAGATAGACGACGCCTTTGTCGGTTACCGCCGGGAAGTCGAGGAGCCCGGACTCGGCGTCCCGCAGCATGATGTCCCTGTCGTGAAGTTCACCCAGTGCAGTCTGCACATCGACCGGCATACCTGTGGCACCCTTCCCGTCGGAGACAACACGGTGACCGTTGGTCTGGGCCACTACACCCTGGTGCTCACCACGTCGCAGAGCATCGATCAGGACTCGCATGCGTGGTAGTTCGGCACGCACCTCGTCTTCGGTCCAGTAGCGCACAGGCGCAGCGTAGGCCCAGGCACGATGTCGGTGCCGGGACGGCCATGACGACCGGTGCCGGGACGGCCAATCAGCCGCCCCGGCATCCCGATCTCGTATCGAAGAGCTGTCCGGCTATTTCGGAGGCATACGGATGCCACCGTCGAGTCGGATGACCTCCGCGTTGAGATAGCTGTTTGTGGCAATGTGGGCCACCAACTCACCGAACTCCTTCGGGTTTCCGAGCCGCTTGGGGAAGTTGACCGACTGGCCGAGGGTCTCTCGAGCCTCTTGGGGCAGCATGGCCAACAATGGCGTGTCGAACAATCCGGGAGCGATGGCCAAAACCCGGATGCCGACCACCGCCAGATCGCGAGCGGCGGGAAGCGTCATCCCCACAATCGCGCCCTTGGATGCCGAGTAGGCCAACTGGCCGATCTGACCGTCAAATGCGGCCACGGAGGAGGTATTTACGATCACCCCACGTTCGCCGTCTGCTTGAGGCTCAACGGTGGATATGGCAGAGGCGGCTTTGGTCATCACGTTGAACGTGCCGATCACGTTCAGGTTCTGAATGAACTGGAACACGCCCAGCTCGTGGGGTGAGCCATCGCGGTTGATGACTCGACCCACCCATCCGGTTCCAGCACAGTTCACGGCGATGCGGAGGTTCCCGCCGTCGGCGGCCTGATCGACTGCCTTTTGGCAGTCTTCAGGGTCGGTGACGTCACCACCGACGTAGTTGGCGTTGGCGCCGATCTCGCCGGCGACCTCTTTGGCCCGCTCTTCGTTCTTATCGAAGATGGTGACCCGTACACCTTCGGCGCCGAGTTTGCGGGCAGTGGCTTCACCGAGGCCAGATGCGCCCCCGGTGATGATTGCTGAGCTTCCTTTGATCTCCATGCCAGCAGATTACGGGACCCGGGGCCCGTACCCAAAACTGGAGCCGAATAGCTGTCTGGGGATGCTTGGTGACCTGCATGTTGGCACCAGGTGAACAGGGTCAACTGCTGCCCTGAACACGTATCAACGTTCGGGAGGAACCGCTGAGAACGGCCAGGTTGTCGTCGTCTGGACCTTCTGATCACTGACCACGGCCCATGCCGGTTCTGGATTCCACCAAGAGCACTTCGTAACTTTCAGATGTCACCCAGGCAGGTCGCCAGGGGACGTGGCGTTCGGTCGAGAGCCAGCGCTCTTGGTGACGTCGAGACTCACCAAGGGCAGGCCTGAATCGCCAGGCAGAACGTTGAGGGAGTTGACGGATCAGCAACCCAATTACTGGAGTGCCGCCGCCTCAGTGGCCAACTGGTCCACCAGATCGTTCATGGGATCACCCGAGTGGCCCTTGACCCACTCGAAGGTCACCCGACGATCCCCATCGAGGGCCAACGCGAAGAGCATCTCCCACAGGTCGCGATTGGCCACAGGTTTCCCCTGGGAGTTCCGCCACCCCTTCCGCTTCCACCCGACCCACCACTTCTGGCGAAAACAGTTCACGACATAGGTCGAGTCGCTGACCACATGGATAGTCCCCTCGATCGACCGCAAGGCCTCCACCACCGCCATGATCTCCATGCGCTGATTGGTGGTGTGGGGCTCCCCTCCGCTGCCCGAGGCGTCACTGCGGGTTCCCGAGCGCTCACCATCGACAACCCAACCCCATCCGCCCGGTCCGGGGTTTCCCCGGCATGCCCCATCCGTATAGACGACGGTGACCTCGTCAGTGATGCCCTGGGTCGCTCTCATCGCCACAGCATGCACGCTTATCGGCATCGTCTGCACACTCACCTCCGGTGCTGGCCGGCCACCTGGGGACACTGAGCCGGGATTCTGGACCATTGCAGGCCGCCTTTCGTTAGCGCCGAACCAGTGGGAGCATGGGTGCATGCTCTTCGATGGTGTCAGCCGCCAGCTCTACGACATCGACGCGGGGGAGACGGCCGAGTGGATGGACGCTTTCGACGACGTGGTGAAGACTCACGGCCGGACCCGGGCCCGATACCTGCTGATGCGGCTGCTCGAGCAGGCCCGAGCAAAGAATGTCGACTTTCCCGCCTCCGTGTCCACCCCGTATGTCAACACCATCCCCACCGACCGCGAACCCGAGTTTCCCGGCGACGAGCACATCGAGCGCCGCATCCGGGCATACATCCGTTGGAACGCCGCCGTCATGGTGGTGCGAGCCAACGTCCGTTCTGCCTCTATCGGCGGCCATCTCTCTACTTACGCCAGCTCGGCCTCCCTCTACGAGGTTGGTTTCAATCACTTCTTCCACGGCAAGGACAACGGATCTGCCGGTGATCAGGTGTACTTCCAGGGACACGGATCGCCCGGTATCTACGCCCGAGCGTTCGTGGAGGGCCGCCTCACCGAGCAACAGCTCGACAACTTCAGGTTCGAGGTGGCGGGCGATGGGTTGTCCTCCTATCCGCATCCGCGGCTGATGCCCGATTTCTGGGAGTTTCCCACTGTGTCGATGGGCCTGGGACCGCTCAGCGCCATCTCCCAAGCTCACATGAACCGGTACCTGCATGCCCGGGGCTTGGCAGATACCTCAGCCAGCCGGGTGTGGTGCTTCGTCGGCGACGGCGAACTGGATGAGCCGGAGACCATCGGTGGCTTGGGCATGGCCGGGAGGGAGCACCTCGACAACCTCACGTTCGTCGTGAACTGCAACCTCCAGCGACTCGATGGGCCGGTCCGAGGCAATGGCAAAGTCATCCAGGAGTTCGAAGCGCTGTTCCGTGGGGCGGGATGGAATGTGATCAAAGTGGTGTGGGGACGCAACTGGGATGAGCTGTTGGCCAAGGACGTGGACGGGGTCCTCCTCAAGAAGATGAACTCGACGGTCGACGGCGACTTCCAAAAGTACGCCACCGAGTCCGGGGCCTACATTCGCGAGCACTTCTTCGGGCCGGATCCTCGGCTCCGGGCCATGGTGGCCGATCTCTCCGATCAGGCGCTCCAGTCGTTGCCCAGAGGAGGCCACGACTACCGAAAGATCTATGCGGCCTACCTCGCCGCCACCGAACACGTCGGCGCTCCCACCGTCATCTTGGCCAAGACGATCAAGGGGTGGACGCTCGGACCCGAGATCGAGGCCCGCAACGCCACCCATCAGATCAAGAAGATGACCAAGCCCCAGCTACGAACACTGCGGGACCGGCTCTTTTTGCAACATGAGATTCCCGATGACGCGCTCGATGCCGACATGCCTCCCTACTACTTTCCGGCCCCCGACTCTCCGGCCGCCATCTACTTAGCGGAACGTCGTCGCGCTCTGGGCGGCCCACTCCCCCATCGGGTTGTTCGGCCGAAGACACTCGAGCAGCCTGCTGCCTCCGTCTTCGCTGAATTCCTGGGGGGATCGGGGAAGCTGTCGGCCTCGACCACCATGGCGTTTGCCCGTCTCCTCCGCAATCTGGTCCGTGATCCGTCCATCGGAAAGCGAATGGTGCCTATCGTGTCCGATGAGGCCCGAACCTTCGGTCTCGAACCGTTGATCAGCAATGTGCAGATCTACTCCCCAGACGGTCAGCACTACACACCGGTCGACTCCGACCTGGCCCTCCACTACGCCGAGAGCGAGTCGGGACAGGTCCTCGAAGAGGGCATCACCGAGTCGGGGGCCACCGCCACGTTCACCGCCGCGGCCACTGCCTACGCCACATGGGGTGAGCCCCTCATCCCCTGCTACCTCTTCTATTCGATGTTCGGCTTCCAGCGGGTGGGTGATCTGCTGTGGGCACTCAGCGACATTCGCGGTCGGGGCTTTCTGTTTGGATGCACGGCCGGGCGGACCACACTCAATGGCGAGGGACTCCAACACCAGGACGGCCACTCTCTGGTACTGGCATCGGTCGTCCCCACCGTGGCCGCCTACGATCCGGCGTTCGCCTATGAGGTGGCCATCATCGTCGAGGACGGGATTCGCCGTATCACCGGTCCTGAACCCGAGGACCGTTACTGGTACATCACCCTCTATAACGAGAACTACCCCATGCCCGCCCTGCCCACCGATGCTGCCGAGGCGGACCGGGTCCGGTCGGGGATCATCAAGGGCATGTATCGCTTCGCCGGTCACGGGATCTCGAGTGGGGCCACCAAGGCCACCAAGGCCACCAAGGCCACCAAGGCCACCAAGGCCACCAAGGCCACCAAGCAGGCGACCCTGCTCTTCTCGGGCTCGGCGTGGCAAGCTGCCATGCAGGCCCGGGACCTCCTTGCTACCGACTGGGGCGTCGAGGCCGATGCCTGGTCGGTCACGTCGTACAAGTCACTGCGGGAGGACTGTCTTTCCGTCGAGCGGTGGAATCGGCTACATCCCGAAGAGGAGCCGAAAGTCCCCCTGGTCACTCAATCCCTGGCCGAGTCAAGTGGCCCGGTGGTGGCGGTGACCGACTTTGTCCGGGCCGTTCCAGACCAGATCTCCCGATTTGTACCCTGCCGTTTCACCTCGTTGGGCACCGACGGTTTCGGCCGGTCGGATACCCGGGATTCATTGCGCCGGTTCTTCGAGGTCGACGCAGCCCACATTGTGGTGGCCGTCCTCGACGGCCTCGTGGCGAGCGGGGATGTTCCGGCCGACGTGGTCTCCAAAGCCATCCACCAGTACGGGATTGACGCCTCCAGCGGCGACCCCTGGTCTCGCTGAACCGACCAGATTGCCTCCACCGGGGCTAACTCTGGGATTCCCATGCCAGAATCCCAGGTATGCCCAAAGGCACGCAATCTCCGCCCGCGCCGTCGAAGACCTCCCTCGCCCTCACGGGCAACGACGAGGCTGACGCCCTTCTGGCAACCGATCCCCTGGCGCTGGTCATCGGAATGGTCTTGGATCAGCAGATCCCGTTGGAGCGGGCGTTCAGATCGCCATTCGAACTAAGGGAACGCCTGGGCGGCTCCCTCGATGCCGGGGCCATCGCATCCATGGATCCTGATGCCCTGGCCGCGATCTTCGGGACCAAGCCGGCGCTCCACCGCTTCCCAAGTTCGATGGCGAGGCGAGTCCAAGATGTCTGTCGCCTGATCATGGACACCTACAACGGTGATGCCGCCGCCATCTGGACGTCAGCCGCCAACGGAAAGGAGCTGCTGGCCCACGTCAAGGCCCTCCCCGGGTTCGGCGTGCAGAAGGCCCGCATCTTCATCGCGTTGCTGGGCAAGCAAATGGGCCTTCACACTCCCGGTTGGCAACAGGTATCGACCCCGTTCAGCCGGCCGGGGACCTTCCAGTCGGTGGCCGACATCGACTCGCCGGCTGCGCTGACCAAGGTGCGCCAGTTCAAACAACAGATGAAAGCCGAGGCCAAAGCCAAGGCGTCAGGGATCAGTTGACGGGTACGGCTGACCCGTCGAAGCGGTGGGCTCTGTCCGATCGCCGGCTCTACCTGTGTACCCCGGATCGAAGCGATCTCGACCGATTCGTGGAGGGATGCATCGTCGGTGGGGTGGACGTCGTGCAACTTCGGGATAAGCACCTCGCCGACCGCGACCTGGTCACTCGGGCCCGGGTAGTCCAGCGGGTCTGCGCCCACTACGACGTGCCTTTCATCCTCAACGACCGTCCCGATCTCGCCAGCGCCATCGGCGCCGATGGGGTTCATGTGGGCCAAGATGACCCAGCTCCCCGGGAAGCCCGTACGTTGGTCGGCGACCACGCCCTCCTCGGACTGTCGACCCATGCCCGGTCTGAGCTGATGTCGGCAATCGAGGGTGAGTTACCGGTGGATTACGTCTCCGCCGGACCGGTGCATGCCACCCCGACCAAACCCGGTCGGCCGGGGACCGGGCTCAGCTACGTCAGCGAAGCTGTGTCGGTCTCTCCGTGGCCGGTGTGGATCACCGGAGGCGTCGACCCCGAGACCGTCGGCGACATGATTGCGGCCGGGGCCCGACACTTCGTGGCTGTCCGGTGGCTCACCGACGCGCCGGACCCGGGCCGGCACGCCCGCGACCTCCGACGGGCCATCGATACCCGCATCTCTCAGGCCGAAAGCTCGGCATAGGCCGAAGATGCCTCGGCCACCTACCTCAGCTGGGAGTAGCTGTGGGAGTCGTGGGAGTTGTGGCTGTGGGAGTCGTGGTGGTGGGAGTCGTGGTAGTGGGCGTCTCGACGACCTTGGCCCCGGCCGGCAAGGTCACCGGAGGCGACGTGTTCACCGATGAGACGGTCAAGGACAACTGTGCGCCCGTAGCGGTAATGGTGAGGGACGACAGGTACTGACCGATTACCGTGGCTGTGAACGAGGCGGTCTGTCCTTGTTGGGTCACCGAAAATGTGTAGGTATTTCCTTTTTGGTGGACGTTCTTGGGGCTCTTGGCCAGGGCGACATACTCGTGTACCGGGTCGTACGACTTGGCTGGCTGGCTCGCCTGCTTCTGGAAGGTGAGATGGGCGGTTGATGTGCCGGGAGCCACCTGATTGCTCTGATACTCCACGCCGCCGATGACGGCGACATAGACCCGTACGGTGGCAGAATCGACATAGCCTCCCAGCCGGCCCGACGACTGGTACACCAGGTGCTGCGTTTGGGTCCCCTGCGGGCTGTTTTCGAGCACGTCCGAGGTGTAGTTGGCCGCAGCCAGGGTGTTCTTCACCGCCGTCTGGAGGGTGGCCTGCTTGGGGGCCTGCGAGATGCCCAAAACGGCGCCACCGGCAGCCAGCACCCCTACCAAAACGAGCAGCAGCCAACCAATAAGCTTTCGGGGTCCGGTCATTCCGGAGACGCTACGCCATATCGAGAGGTACGACTTTCGCCGCCGCCCTCTACCACCCTGGTTCCGGCACCTGCATGGCGCCGGACCGAGGGGTTTTCGTCTTCGGCAACGTCGGTGACACGGGGCGGTGAACCTGTCGGTCAGATACCGATCCGTTGGGCCAATAGCTCCCGGTGGTACGACGGGTCCCCCAGCATCAGCTCGGATGACTTGGCTCGCTTGAAGTACAGATGGGCCGGGTGCTCCCAGGTGAAGCCGATGCCGCCGTGGATCTGAATGGTTTCCGCCGCGGCATGGAAGTAGGCCTCGGAGCAGTATGACTTGGCCAGGCTGGCCACCACCGGGAGCTCGTCGGAGTCCTCGGCTGCGGCCCAACCTGCGTAGTAGGCGGCAGACTTGGCCGACTCCACCTCAAGCAGCATGTCGGCACACTTGTGCTTGATGGCCTGAAAGCTCCCGATCGGCCGGCCGAACTGGATGCGGGTCTTGGCGTATTCGACCGAACTGTCGAGACACCGTTGGGCACCTCCCACCTGCTCGGCAGCCAGCGCCACCGCGGCCAGGTCGAGGGTCTTCGACAACCCCGCCGCCGCGCCTCCATCGGTACCGATCAGTCGGGCCGGTGTATCGGCGAACTCGATCCGAGCCTGCTTCCGGGTCTGATCCATGGTGGCCAACGGGGTCCGGGTCAGGCCGTCAGCATCACCCTTGACGCTGAAGAGGCTGACTCCGGCGTCGGTCCTTCCCACCACGAGCATGAGATCGGCCACATGCCCGTCGATCACAAACGACTTATGGCCGTTCAGGGCCCACCCGTCGCCTGCAGGGGTGGCGGACAGGGTGACGCTGTCGGTGTCCCAACGTCCACTGTCCTCGGTGTGGGCCAGCGTGGCGATGGTCTCACCTGTGGCGATGCCGGGTAGTAGATCTTCCTTCGCCTTCTGGTCGCCTGAGGTGAGTATGGCGTTGGCACCCAATGCCACCGTCGAGAAGAACGGAGCGCACAGCAGCGCCGCCCCCATCTCCTCCAAGACCACGATCAGCTCGACATAGGAGAACCCGGCCCCCCCGAACTCTTCAGGGATGGTCAGCGACTGCAGACCCAACTGCTCAGCCATCTGTGTCCACACCGCAGGGTCATAGCCCTCGGTCGTTTCCATGAGTCGGCGGACTTCCGTCTCGGGCGACTTGTCTTCGAGAAAGCGCTTGACCGACTTGCGAAGCTCGTCTTGCTCCTCGCTGAAGGCGAAGTTCATCGTGTTCTCCATACCCCTGGGGTGGCCCCGAATTGGGGACATCGTCCACCGTTGTCTACCAGAACCGGGCCGATGTTGACCAACGGGTCAAGGGAACACAGGCTTGGTGGTGATTACCCACGGTACGCTGAGCTGTTAGCGGTGGTCGACTCCCTCCAACCGGGGGCCCACCCAAGGAGGTCCGCTACCCATGGGCAGCACCATCATTGACTACCAGGACACCGCCGTCGAGGTCCACCGGGTCGTAGTCGGGCCGGTGGACAACAACGTCTACATCGTGCGCTGCCGGCAAACCGGTGACTCGGTGCTGATCGATGCAGCCAATGAGCACGATCGGCTCCTCGAGCTGTGTCGTGACCTCGGGGTGCGCCAGGTGGTCGAGACCCACGGCCATTGGGACCACATCCAGGCGGTGGAGGCGGTGCGAGACGCCGGCATCAACGTGGCGGTGACCCGCGCCGACGCGGACATGCTCCCGGCCTACGACCTGATCCTGGAGGATGAGTCGACTCTCCAAATCGGTCGGCTTCGGATCGACACCATTGCCACGCCGGGGCACACCCCCGGATCGATGTGTTTCGCCGTCGAAGGGACACCGCTGCTCTTCACCGGGGACACCCTCTTCCCGGGGGGACCGGGCAACACCACATTCGAGAATGCCGACTTCAACACCATCATCACTTCCATCGAACGCCGTCTGTTCACAGGGTTCGGGCCGGATACCCTCGTCCTTCCCGGCCATGGGGAAGGGACCACCATCGGGGCCGAGACCCCGCACCTTCAGGAGTGGGTCGACAGGGGTTGGTGACCGGGCGCCGATGACCATCGGTCTGGCTTGCCCCCCGCTGAGCGTCAGCCGGTGGATTGGGCCCTTCGCGGCTCACGATGAACCCCCGGGTGCCACGCCGCCGACTCTACGGGTGCCCCCGCCGGATCGGCAGGCGGCCTCGGAACCCGCGGACCAGATTCGCGGTATTGATCACACAGCCGTCGCCGGGTGCCGGGGTTCGTGAATTACTTCAATCTCGGGGGGGAGTCCGGTGATCGATACGCCACCAGGTACCTCGTCACCCACTTCGATGGTCACCCGGGCGCCGGCCAGAGGAATGCCTTCCACCTTCAGATGGCCGATCCCCTCGGGAAGGTTCGGGCACAACCAGGTCTTGCCCTGCGGTATCCACGGGTCCAAGCGAAGGAGCGTGCGCAGGCACAGAAGCGGTGACGCAGCCGACCAGGCCTGTGGCGAGCACGACGTCGGATAGCCCACCGGTACGCTCAGTTCACCCCGGTCGAGGCCGCTGAACAGTTCGGGCAAGCGCCCACCTTGGGCCACGGCCGCGTCGAGCAGTGCCAGGATCAACTGTTGGGCAGCTCCGTCGAACCCGTAACGGGCCAACCCGGCGGCCACGATGGCGGTGTCGTGGGGCCATACCGAGCCGCAGTGGTAGCTGATCGGGTTGTACCCGCCGTTGTTGGCGGCCAAGGTGCGGACCCCCCACCCACTGAACATCTCGGGTGACACCAACTTGGCCGCCACCTGGCCGGCCTTGTCCTCGTCAACGATCCCTGTCCACAGGCAGTGGCCGATGTTGGAGGTCAACGAGTCGATCGGGCGCTTGTCGGCGTCGAGACCGACGGCGAACCACCCTTTGTCCTCGAGCCAGAAGTCGCGGTTGAACGCTGCCTTCAGGTTCGCCGCCTTGGCTCGGAATCGCTCATGGGTGGCGATATCACCAACCTCGACAGCGAAGTGCGCCCGGGCCAGAAAGGCACCATAGGTATATGCCTGGACCTCGCACAATGCGATCGGTGCCTCGGCCACACGCCCGTCGGCGTAACGGATACCGTCCCAGCTGTCTTTCCACCCCTGGTTGGTCAACCCGCGGTCGGTCGCCCGGTGGTATTCCACGTACCCATCGCCGTCAGCGTCCCCGAATTGTTCGATCCACTCGATGGCGCGTTCGGCATTGGGCAAGAGCTCGTCGACCAGTTCGCCGGCCACACCCCAACGCCGGAGCTCTCCCAGAAGCATCACAAACAGGGGGGTGGCATCTGCGCTGCCGTAATAGATGCTCCCACCACCGAGCGACAGCGACGCGGCATCGCCGAAGCGCATCTCGTGGAGAATGCGCCCGGGCTGCTCATCATGGCGAGGATCAACTTCGTTCCCTTGGAACCGCGCCAGCGTCTGCAGTACCCCGAGAGCCAGGTCCGGATCCACCAGCAACGCCATCCACGCCGTCAGCAGCGAGTCACGCCCGAACACGGTCATGAACCACGGCGCACCCGCCGCCACCACCATCCGCTTGGGGTAGTCGGGGTCAAAGATGCGAAGAGCGCCCAGGTCCTCGGCACTGCGGGCCACCACATTCTTCAGACCCGGATGGTCGGTCTCGACCTGGGGGACCTGGCGTCGCCACAGAGCCAACCGCTCGGCCGGTTCAGCCCGTTCCACCGGCTGACCGCATCGGTATCGGGGATCGATGCTGATGCCGTCGATCACCGGAGCCACCTCCACGCAGGTGCTCCATTCACCTCGGGGGGGCACGATCATCTCGAAGGTGGCGAGATCATGATCGAGCCTGACCGGCCCATTGAAGCGAACTTCCACGCCGCGGGTCACTCCTCCACGCCGATACGAAAAGGTCATGGTGGGGGTGCCGAGTCCGGATGATGTTCGGTCAGTGCCGCCATTGGCCCCACCCTTGATGTCACAGGTGACCGTCCCACTCACCGGGTCGTCGTGCGCACCGTCCCGATCCCGTCCCTCTTTCACTGCGAACAGATCGGCGAAATCCACCCCGACGAACAGCTCCACCAAACAGAACGACGGTTCGTCTCCAAAGTTGCGGATGGTGATGTCCTCACGCATTCCCTGGCCCACATAACGGGACCTGAACACCATGAGCGTCGAATCCGCCCGTCCGTGCGGAGGGAGGCACCGGGATACAAACGTCGAAGAGAAGGGATCGTCGGTGACCGCGGCCAGCGGTTCGGTTCGGGATCCATTGACCAGAATTTCGAATCGGGAGAGGATCCGGGTGTCCCGGACGAACAGTCCCTGGGGCGGCCATCGAGATGAGATGTCCCCGGCACTTGCGCTGATGGCAAACGTGGACTCGTCGACCAGGGTGACGATCCCGCTATTGGGTCGAAGTTGGGCGACAGGTCCGGCATAGGTCCACGGGTCTGCCATCTGGTTACCGTACCTGCCACCTGTTCATACAGGAAATTCCTGGTGAAAAGGCCAGGCCCCCTATTCCTCCTATCGCCGTAGGAGAAATGGCAACGGGAGGGTAGGCTCGGGGTGTGAACGACGAGACCGTCAGGGATACGGCGCCAACTGCTCCACTGCTGCAGGTGGAAGACCTCCATGTATCCGTGGACGGCGCCCCCATCCTCCGTGGCGTCAACCTCACCGTGCAATCCGGGCAGGTGCACGCCATCATGGGGCCCAACGGGTCGGGCAAGTCGACCCTGGCCAAAGTGCTCCTCGGCAACCCCGCCTACGTGGTGACGTCGGGGACTGTCCGGCTACGGGGTGAGGACGTCACGGCATGGCCTACCGACGTCCGAGGCAAAGCGGGGATGTTCCTGGCTTTTCAGGAACCCGAGGCCATCGGTGGCGTGCCGGTGATCCAATTCCTCCGCCAAGCGCTTTCTGCCCGTCGAGGCATCGACATGTCGGTGCTCGAAGTTCGTTTGATGATGATGGAGTGGATGGAGAAGTTGGGGATGGACCCCGAGTTCGGCGAGCGCTATCTCAACGAGGGATTTTCGGGTGGCGAGAAGAAGCGCAATGAGATATTGCAGATGGCCATGCTCGAACCTGAAGTGGCCATCCTCGACGAGACCGACTCAGGGCTCGATGTCGATGCGCTCCGCACAGTCGCTCGTGGCGTCGACACCGTCCGGGAAATTCGACCCGATCTCGGCGTGGTGGTGATCACCCACTACCAGCGGATGCTGGATGAGTTGGCGGCCGACAAGGTCCATCTTCTCATCGGCGGGGTCATCGTGGCCGATGGAGGCCCCGAGTTGTACAAGAAGTTGGAGACGGAAGGATACGACGCATGGCGGGTCTGATCGATGTGGCGCACGGTTTGGATGTCGAAACGCTGCGGAAAGACTTTCCCCTGCTCGCCCAGGAGGTCAACGGGCACCCGATCACCTACCTCGACTCGGCGGCTTCCTCCCAACGACCTCGCCAGGTGCTTGACGCCATGCGCGAGTACGACGAGACGACCCACGCCAACGTGCACCGGGGTGTCTATGGGATTGCCGAGGAGGCCACCCATCGATTCGAAGCAGCCCGGGTGGCGGTGGGCCGATTCATCGGGGCACCCAATCCGTCCCGGGAGATCCTCTTCAGCAAAAATGCCACTGAAGGCCTGAACCTGGTGGCCAATACATGGGGCCGCACCCACCTGCACCCGGGCGACTCCATCCTCCTCACCGAGATGGAACACCACGCCAACATCGTGCCATGGCAGATGTTGGCCGAAGAGCGCGAGCTCTCCATCCGGTGGATTCCCATCGACGATGACGGAGCCCTGATCCTCGATGACCTCGAACGCTTGGTCGACGGGGTCAAGTTGGTCGGGATCACCTGCATGTCCAATGTCCTGGGAACGCTGAATCCGGTCGGCGATATCGCCCGGGTGGCTCACGCCGCGGGAGCAGTCGTGGTGGCCGACGGGGCCCAATCGGTCCCCCACTTGCCGACCGATGTATCCACCCTGGGCTGTGATTTTCTGGCCTTCAGCGCTCACAAGATGCTCGGTCCGACCGGTATCGGCGTGCTCTGGGGTCGGGATGAGTTACTCACCCCGCTCCCTCCATTCCTCGGTGGTGGGGAGATGATCCTCGATGTCCGCAAGGAGGGGTTCACCCCCAACGATCTGCCGTGGAGGTTTGAAGCCGGTACGCCGCCGATCACCGAGGCCATCGGCCTCGGTGCTGCCGTGGAGTACCTGCAGGCCATCGGCATGGAGTCCATCCGGGCCCACGAGATTTCGTTGACCACGTACGCCATGAACACGCTGGCCGAACGCTTCGGCGACGACATCCGGATCTTCGGGCCCAAGGATCCGACCCAGCGAGGCGGCGTCCTCTCATTCGCCTATCGCGACATCCACCCCCACGACGTTTCCCAGATCCTCGACCAGTACGGGGTGTGCGTGAGGGCCGGGCATCACTGCGCCAAGCCGCTGATGAGGCGGCTCGGGGTCAACGCCACGGCCCGAGCGTCCTTCGCTCTCTACAACAACGAGTCCGACGTCGATACCCTGGCCAATGCCCTGGCCGAGACGGGAGCGTTTTTCGGATGAGTACCTCCCGGTACTCTGTTGCCGTGATGCGCACCATTGTTACCAACGGATCATCCGATGATGCCAACGGACTCATTCGGAAAGACCCGGGGACGGCGAGCTGATGGCCGGTCTCGAAGACCTCTACCGCGAGATCATCCTTGACCACTACCGGTCGCCTCGGAACCGGGGGGAACTCCCGTCTCCCCCGGCTCAACGCGTCGAGGGATTCAATCCTCTCTGTGGTGACGAGATAGTGGTCACTCTCGAAGTCACCGATGGAACCGTCTCTGACATCAAAATCGGTGGTACCGGGTGCTCCATCAGCCAATCATCGGCATCGCTGATGTCGGCAGCGGTGAAAGGTAAGCCGGTGACCGAAGTCCGCGACCTGATCCGGACCTTCAAGGGGATGATGTCCATTCACGAGTCGACCCTTCCGGGCAAGGACTCTCAGGATGAGGACGATATCGAGGCGACAGAAGCACAGCTTCTGGATGTCGACTCACTTGGTGAACTTGCTGCCCTCCAGGGAGTGGTGAAATTCCCGGTTCGTATCAAATGTGCGACGTTGAGTTGGAATACCCTGGCTCAGGGCCTCGACGAGGCCGAGTCGGAGACCGAATCCGCCAGCGCCTGAGGCCACCACTGGCTCACATGCGGTTCAGAGGGGGCGTTCGACCAGGCTGAGTGCAAGCCGGGGACAGCTTTCCGCTGCTCTTCGAGCGTGGTCGACCAGTTTCACCGGAATGCCCCCGGCCTCGATGATCGGGAACCCCCATCGGTCGAGCCGGATGCGCTCAGGCAAAAGTTCGGCACACACCCCGTGTCCGTCACAGGCAATCGGATCGACAATGAGGGTCAAGGCTGTCCGTTTCACCGGACCACCGGCCTGAGCGGAGAACTCTGTGACCTCTGTGGACAGGTGGGTACCGGCAACATGGGTGCGGTGTCGCCTCGACACGCGCCGCGGCTGAGATGAAGTTCGACATGATCAGCGAAGACCCGCAACGCACTGCGGATGAAGCGGGCCACACCATCGGGGTGACGGCAAGCACCCCGGCCTTCGACCAGATCACAGAGCCCGGGAATAGTCGAGACACCGCCGTGGAGAGAAGAGGGACGGAACGCCAACTTCTCCATGACGAGGTCGAGCCCGGCCAGGCCATTAACACAAGGACCACACTGTCCGGCTCCTTGGCCTTCGAGGTAGGTAACCACCCGACTGACCTCGGACAGAGGACAAATTCCTGAAGGGAGCAGAGCCACTACTCCGGCGCCAATCGAGGATCCGTACTGGCGCGCTGCGTCCTCCGTCAGTGGCATGTTCAATGCTGCGGCGGCAGTGAGCCAACCGCCGCCATAGCCACCGAGAAGCACCCCCTGAATGCCTCCGGCGTCCTCCTGGCGCAAGCCAAGTGCGTGGCCCAGCGGGATACCGAGAGGTATCTCGATGATCTGCGGCTCGGCCCACCGACCCGTCACCGTGAGGAGTGCGGTACCGGGCGACTCGGGGGTACCTTCTCGGCGAAACCAATCGGCACCGAAGCGGGCGATCAGCGCCACGTGGGCCAAGGACTCCACGTTCTGTACCAGCGTTGGTCGGCCACCGACGCCCGAGTCCCGCACGGTCGTAAGGCCCGTGAACGAGGGGCGGGCTGAGTTGCGATTGTTGATGGTGTTGACCGCAGCCGACTCTTGGCCGGCCAGGAACCTATCGGGCGCCTCCACCACTTCGATGTCGACCGAATCCACCCCAAAGCGCCGCCGCTCCTCAATGGAACGCTCCACCGTCGGAATGGCTGAACCGGGAACATGGACGATGACTCGAGATGCACCGAGCGCTCCGGCCGCCATCACCGCGCCGTCGAGAACCAGGTGGGGAAGCTGGTGGACAAGTAGCCGGTCCTTTCCGCTGGCCGGTTCACCTTCGGCTCCGTTGGCCACGATGATCGGACGCTTGGTTATTGAGCGTCTGACCGATCGCCACTTGGCTCCCACCGGGAACCAGGCACCACCGTGCCCTCGAAGCCCACTCCGATCGAGCTCGTCGATAAACGAAGCACTCATCGATGCTGGTGGAGGCCCCCATTGGTTCACGTGCTCGTCGAGACTGAGGGCCCTGCCGTCGCCATTGAGCCCAGCCAACAGCCTCGGGATTCCTTCAGGGGCAGCCATAGTCGAACCTCGACTGGCCCCGGACCTTCCGCTTCGAACGGATCTGGCACCAGGACTCATTGGCTCTCCCCGCCACCGGTGGACCCGGTTACTGTCCCGGTAAGGGTTCCGCTTGCCTGATCGAGCTTGAGTGAAATGACCAGTCGGATCCGTGACTGTGCCTTGACAGTGGCGGCGATCGAGTCTCCATTGAGCGCGGTCACAATCCCTCCGTAAGGACCAAAGGTCACTGCTCCCGAAGACATGGAGACCCCACCTCCTCTCGCCGCTGTTCCGTCCAACGTAACGGTGAGCGGTGTCGACGCCGCATTTTGGAGTTTCATGGACAAGGTGACTTGTACATTGCCCTGGCTGTCGGGACCTGTTTGATTTTGGGTGCCGTCGAGAGCAAGGGTGAAAGGGGCGGTTGGAACAGCAGAAGTCGACGGTGCCGCCGTGGACGATGGTTGACTCCCCGACCCGCTCGGACTGCCAGGAACGGTGGCAGACGAATAGCTTGCGGCTATTTGAGCCAGGAGCGCCGACGAGGTCCCGGATCGATGTGACCATCCTGGGCGTAGAGGTCCGAGAGCAACAAAAATGACAGCAGTCAGAGTGACGGCAATCGTGCCGACGCCGGCCAAAGCACGCTGCCGAAAGGAAAACGCGCGACCGGACACAAGGCGCCATGCCACCACGGCCAACACCGATGCCGCGCAGATCGCGTTGACGGCGAGTACGACGGGAAGAGGAGCATCGGTTCCACTGCCCAGACCATGGAACACCGCGATCGGCCAACTCAAGTAGGCCAACCAGTGGACAAACCGCCACGACTGGAAACCGATCCGGTGTCTGAGCGCGCTGGTGATCAACACCGCCAGCAACAAGTCCAACGTCAGAGCGCCCAACCCGACCCAGATCGGACGATAGGGAGAACGAAAGGGGATGACCGCGTCAAGAAATCCGATCGGAACGTAACCGTCGGCCACTGTGGTGATCACGTGGAGCCCCACGAGGGCGATGCAAAAGAGCGACAAGTTGCGGTGGACCGTTTGGGAGAGGAAGCGTGGCCACCGCTCGGTGGTCCATCCGATGGACGCGACCACGCCAACAACCACGGTGGCGGTAAGCGCGATGAGCGCCACCAAGCCAGCCGACCGGGTGAAGTACCAGAGAGCCGTTGAACCGTGTGCAACCGCCACTAGCGACAGAGAGGATGTCATGGCTGCCCTGGGGAAAGGTCGACCGGGGCCGACCCATGGGACTCCGATGGCCATCCGGCGACAGTGACAACGTGCCCATCTGATCGCACCAACCGGGCGGGGAGACCGAGGCTTTCGAGCCAACCGACGGCGTCGGTTCCTTTGATCATCGAAGCAGTCGACGCGGTATTGGCGTCGACGCATGACCGAGCCGCCACTGTCACCGTACGCCAGCAAGTCTCCACGGGCAGCCCGGTTGTCGGGTCGATCAGGTGGTGCACAGACTGATCTCCCAATAACCACCTGCGGGCTCCGGTGCCAGAGGTGGCCAAGCCGCCGGGCCCCAACGTGACGGCAATCGGGCACGATTCATCGTCAGGCACCTCGCAGATACCGACGTCGAAACGTACAGCCGGTACACCGGATATGGCGATATCACCACCCAGAGACACCAACGCACCGCAGCCGAGCTGTGCAGTGATGTTGCGGGCAGCCCGATCTGCGGCAAACGCCTTGGACGTCGCTCCCAAGTCGAGCAAGGTCCCGCCGGTCAGTCGTACGGAGGACCGATCGGTGTCGACCTCCACCGATTGCCAACCCGGTATTGGGGCTGGTTCCGGGGGTTGCCCGGGAACTCCAGGATAGATCTGGCCGATGTCGCGGTCGTAGCCAATAAGGCACATGGCCCTGCCTACCGTCGGATCCACCGACCCATTGCTCAGTGATGCAGCTCGCAAAGCGACAATGATCGCCTCGATGAGGTCAGCGGACACGGTGACCGCCGTATCGGTCCGTGCAGCTTCATTGAGCGCCGTGAGTTCCGAATCAGAACGGAAGCGGCTGGTCACCCGGTCGATCCTGTCTAGTTCCTCGTGCAGAATCGAGGCGGCGGACACCATCAAGGATGGTTCGGTCACCATCAGATCCACTCGTGTGGACCAGGCGGTCGTCCGGTACACGGTGCGATCGGCCGCGTAGGCATGGGCCGACAGCATGTTCAACTGACGGAACTGACAACCGGGGCGCGTTGCCTGGTAGGCGCCGGGGTGTTCACAGGAGGAGCCAATGTAGTCGAAGGCGATGCCGAAGACGACGAAGCACCGGAAGAGGGAGTAGTTGTCGGTGAGGTGACTGGCGACGCGCCCGCAGATTGCGTGGACCCGGCGGCGGGCGTTGTCGAGTGCCCGGGGATGGCGCTACTGATGTAGGCAGCGAATGCACCGACGGCAGCCACGCAACCCACTGCGGCCACCTTTGTCACCGTGCGTACCCGGCTGAGCCCCTCGTCCCGCCGGCGCTGCAACTGACGATCGATATTTCGGGGGGAAACCCGCTGACGTGGAGTAGTCATGCTCTTCACCATATGGATCGTTCCTGACAACAGCATGAAAACCGGCGATTCTTACGATCGGCTTACTATCGCCTTACGATTCGGGCTATGAGTCTCTTGATTGATCGGAACGCGATCTCCGGCCAGGTCCGCTGCTCAGCACAGGAGTATTGGCTCAGTCTCCACCCACATCGCCGAAACTCGTCTCCGATGTAGGGACAGGTGCGTGGCGCCACGACACGGCCATGCGGGCGCCACCAAGGTGTCCCCGGCCGACCGACCACGATCCGTTGGTGCTTCGTACGACGGTATCGGCGATGGCCAATCCCAAGCCGGTCCCTCCGGGCCGCCCGGTGGCCCTATGGAATCGGTCGAACACGAACTCCACGTGGTCCTCGGGGATGCCAGGCCCTGAATCGTCAACGGTGAGGGTTACCCGGTGCTCCGTATCTTCGACACGAACCTCCACCTCCCCACCAGGCTCCGTGTAGCGGCAGGAATTGTCCACCAGAACACCTATGAGGCGCTCGATGGAGTCGGGTTGAGCACGCACGAACGACCCGCCGGTCCCTGAATAGACAAACGACAGTGAGATCTTGGCAGCGTCAGCAACCGGAGCGAACCGGTCGACACTCAATTTGGCCATAGTGGCGACGTTGACCGTCTCATCCGCATCGCGGCTTGGCAGGTCGCCATCGGCGCGGGCCAGCCACAATAGATCGTTCACGATTGACCGGAGTCGGGCGCTCTCGGTCGACACTCGACAGAGGCTGTCCCGATAGTCCGATGCTTTGCGGGGGCGGCTGAGAGCGAGTTCGACCTCTGCCTCGATCACGCTCAGCGGAGTCCGCAACTCATGGGACGCGTCAGCGGTGAATTCCGATTGCCGCCTACGGATCTGTTCGATCGGGGCAGAAGCCCTCAGACCGACGAGTAGGGATCCGGCGAAGGTCACGACGAGCAGCAAGGCCCCGAGGAGAACTTCTGCAATGAGGCCTTCACCACGTATCCGGTCGATCTGGCTCACGCTCACACCGGCGACCAGCCAGCCCGATCCCGAGTGAACGGCATCGAATCGAAAGGAGCTGCCATTGACAGCAACGGTGACGGGGGACGTAGCCCACCGGCGTACGGGAAGATTCGGGGCACCGGTGGTCATCGGCGTCACCACTCCGACTCCGCTGACTTGCCAAACAAATGATGGTGCATCACTGAAATCAGCATCGTGCTGCAGACTCGGTATCGATCCCGACTCGCCCGGTGGTGGGCCCGGTCCGACGTCCGGTTTGACCACGTCGGCAAGCCGCTCCGACAAACGCGAGTCGACCCCTTGCACGAGACGATGGACTTGTATCAGATTCAGGGCAACCGCCAGAATCACCGCCGTGACCGCCACCACTGCCGTTGCCGCGGTGGCCACTTTGATGGCATGGAGGCGTTGGGTCCCTTGCCTGGTCACCCTGCCACCATCCGATAGCCCATGCCCCGGACCGTTTCGATACGCGTGGTAGCTCCAACCAACTTGGCTCGGAGACGTCCGATATGGACATCGATGGTGTTCGAGCCCACGGCATCGGCCTCGTCCTCCCAGACGTGGACGGCGATTTCCCTTCGAGTCACCACCGCCGGTGACCGTCGGATCAGCAGTTCGACGAGACCTGCCTCGATAGCGGTGAGCGTGACGGGCGTCCGGTCGCGGGTGAGTTCTCGCGTCGATGGGTCAAAGACCAGGTCACCTCGGGTAAGCAGTGGATCGAGGGAAAGTGCTGGACGCCGTTGCAAAGCATTGAGCCTCGCGATCAGTTCAGCGAACGAGAAGGGCTTGACCAGATAGTCGTCGGCGCCCTGGTTGAGACCAACCACTCGGTCCTCGGTAGCGTCACGGGCTGTCAGCATCAACACCGGGGTCCGATCTCCCCGGTTGCGCATCTCACGGACGACTTCGATACCGGTCTGGCCCGGCATACGCCAATCGAGAACAACTACTTCGTAGGTATACGACCTGAGGTGGGCAAGGGCGTCGGTACCGTCGGCCACCGCGTCGACCACGAAGCCATGCTCGCGCAGGCCGCGCTCAATTACCGATCTCAGGCCTGCATCGTCTTCAGCCACCAACACCCTCATGTGGTACTGAATCTACGTCGGATAGCCACTCAACCACCCGGGGGTCGACCACCGCTGGTGATCCAGTGAGTGGCCGCCGGAAGCATGACGATGCCAAGAATTGCCCCAATCACCAGGCTGCCAGCTACCGTCCAGAGGCGTGCGCCGGCCCCTTGCACTTGCCGTCGCGTTCGGCGGGCGATATCGGCCGGTGCCAGTCGGGCTGTATCAAGGATGTGTCCAAGCACGTGGAAGGTCATGGCTCCGAACCAAAGGACAAAACTCGCCTTATGCACAAAAAGTAGTTGACTACGCAGTGAACCCGGCACGAACAGGACCGCGATGCCCGACCCGAAGACCACGATTGTCAGGAGCACCACCACCGGTCCGAGGAGGCGAAGGAGGAGCGTTGGCGGTCCCTTTTCTCGATAGGCATTGTTTCCTGAGTAATACCGAACGAAGCGCCATCCGATACTCCCCATCTTCACCAGCACCGGCGGGACAAGGAGCATGCCGATGACGATATGCGGGGTGACCAGCCGATGGACACTCAACAGCGTTGCTCCCTCGGCGGCCAAGAGAATCAAAAGGACAGCAGCGGACAATCCGGTGAGTCGGGAGTTCCCTTCGACCCCGGAGTGTGACGTCCTGGGCGCGCGCGTCAAGTCATCCATCCCGATTTGGCCACCATGCGCCTTACTCGGGCCCTGCACTCCGGTCATCTTCATAAGGCTCTGAGTATGCATCGGGAACCTGACGAGGAGATGACAAACCCAGGCATGCAGACATCGATGTAACTATCCGATTTACGTCGGCGCCAGCGCCCCGGTGCGCCCACGCCATTCACCTCACTTCCCCAAGGTACCCGTGTGAAATCGAATTCATCGTCCCGTCTCCTGAGGTGAACACTGCGGAAACCCGCGTTTCATACGGTGAGGTAGTGACAAAATCTCTGGTCGTCGTCGGTAATGGAATGGTAGGGCAGAAGTTGCTCGAGTCTGCCGTGGCCAGCGGTCTGACTGATACATGGCAGATCGTGGCGTTCGGTGAGGAATGTCGCCCTGCCTATGATCGGGTCCACCTCAGTGCATACTTTGACGGTTGCACCGAGGACGAGCTCCGGTTCGGCGTACCGAAGGCACCGGCACCGAGTGATTCGTTGTCTCTGTCGGCTCATGGTCCCGGTGGCCGAGCCAGCCGTAGGCGGCACCAAACACGTGGTGGATCTGCACCACCCCTTGCCGACAGGTCGTGCGTCTCGCGTGCACTATGTAACACCCACGAAACGCCAGCGAATCGCGTTGGCAACGTACATCTGGTTCTATATATGTGTGCCTGAAGTAGATCCATCCCGGCCGAGTGATCCTCGGCGCCGACTCCGGTGTCATGGTGTCCGGTGGACGGCCAGGCCGAAATCGACCGGACGTTTCACGGGGGCGGTGTGCCGGTGAATGGAGTCGCGCCAACGGCTGAGTCCCCACTCAAGGGATTCACCGTCGCCGTGACCTCTGATCGCCGGCGTGAAGAGCTGGCATCGATGTTCATGCGCAGGGGCGCACGAGTGATTACTACCCCAATGATCCGTATCGATCTGATGGCAGACGACCAGGAGCTGCGTAGGGCAAATGATCACTGCATGGCTGCCCCGGCGGACATCGTGGTGATCACGACCGGAATTGGCTTTCGGAAGTGGGTGGAAGCGGCTGACGGTTGGGGGAAGCGGGAAGGCCTTCTCGCCTGGCTTTCGCAAACCGAGTTGGTGGCTCGGGGCCCCAAGGTCCGGGGGGCTGTCCGGGCAGCCGGGTTGGTCGAAGCCTGGGCACCGGCGTCGGAGGCAATGGCGGAAGTCCTCGAACGCCTTCTGACTCGGGATCTGGCGGGCCGCCGGATCGTGATCCAGCTTCACGGCGACCCCCTCGACGAAGTCGTGAATGCACTGGTGGAGGCGGGGGCGGAGGTCGTAACGGTCCCCGTCTACCAGTTGGCAACACCCACTGACGCGGTTTCGGTCGAACGAGTGATCCGCTCGATCATCGCTGGCCACGTCGACTGCGTTGTGTTCACCAGTGCCCCTGCTGCCGTCAGCATGCTCGACGCCGGCAGCTTGCTCGGGGTGCGCGACGAGTTGCTCAAGGCGTTTGCCACCACGGTGAGCGCGGCGTGCGTCGGGCCGATATGCGCTGCACCCTTCGCGGCAGCCGGCGTTTCGGTGATTCTCCCGGAGAAGGCCAGACTCGGCGGACTTGTCCGGGCGGTCGGGGAAGAATTGCCCCGGCTCAGGAGTCGGCATTTCACGGTTGCCGGCCATGGTCTTGAGATCCGGGGCCACACAGTGGTGCTCGACAACAAATCAGTTACCCTTCCGCCCGCACCTATGGCCGTCCTCCGGGCGCTAGCGGAGCAGCCCGGTGCGGTGCTCACCAGGGAGGAACTCGCGGACTGCCTTCCCGGCCATGAGTCGGGAAGGCATGCGGTGGAGATGGCTGTCACCCGCCTACGATCGTTGCTTCGCGTCGCGGGGATTGTGCAGACAGTCGTCAAGCGCGGCTACCGGTTCTCTCCCGATCTACCGTGACCGATTGTCCTCTCGGTCCAGCCGGGTTCAACAGGGAGTGGGGTCGAAGTCCGACAGCGCGGTGGTGGTCGTAGTCGACGGGACCGATGATCCCGAACCTGAGGTACCTCCAGTGGATGGCGTACTTCCACCCGATCCCGTCACCGTCGTAGTGGTCGTAGTGGTCGTGGGGGGGCTCCCGCCCGGGCCCGGAGGTGGCGTCACGACCGGTGCAGGCGCCTGACCCAGAAACTGGGCGACCGCTTGGTCTGCATCGGGTTGCTGGGCATAGATCACCGCACCCAACGAGCTGAACACAGACGAATTGGATTCGTAGGTGGGCAACGTCGTGGTCACCAGTGAACCGGACGAAAAGGCATGGAACTCTTGTGCCAACGAGATCAGGCTGGCAACCGTGAACGTGGAGTCGATGGTGACACCCTGGACCACCGAACCAATGAAGGCGTTGAGGGTCAATGGGTTGTACTTGGTCTCCGCCTGGTTGATGAGCGCCCTCAAGAAGGCGTTTTGGCGCACGATACGCCCGTAATCACTGGTTCCGTCGTACTGCCAATACCCGTTCTTTTTGTACTCGTAGTGGCGGCTGCGGGCTACTGCCAGGGAATAGCCGCCGTTCACATGCTGACAACCCGTGGTGGTGATGTCGAGCCCGGTGTATGTATCTCGGGCCGGGTAGGGGAAGTTGAGATTGATCCCACCGATAGCATCGACAGCCCCACGGAAGCCTGCGAAGTCAATCTGCACGACATGACTGATAGGGATGCCGAAGTTGGCTTCGATGGTCTGTACCAACTGATCCGGTCCGTTGTTATAGGTGGCATTGATCCGGTTGTAGTGCCCAATCTGACTGGTGTCGCCGGCCACGGCTACCACCGTGTCCCTGGGAATGGACAGCACTCTGACCTGACCAGTGCCCGGGTCCACGTGGAGAATCTTGACCACGTCACTTCGCTGGCCGGTTTGTACTGTGGACGAGCCGAAATGGGAGGCATCGGAGGTCGATTCGCCGAGACGTGAGTCGGAGCCGATGAGTAACACGTTGAAGGGCTGGCCGACCGCCGCCTTCTTCAGATGCCTTACCGTTACCTTCGAAACTTGATGGAACCGGTACTGGACATATCCGTAACCGGCTCCCACGGCCACCAACGCCAGGGAGACAATCACCACCGCGCCCAGTAGGACCCGGTCGATCCAACTCCGCTTCCGCTTCGTTTTGGCTTTCCGGCGATTCGCTCTCAGTGCTCGTCGGGTGAGGGGCACCGCCGGCACTAGGGCCGCTTCAGTGCTGATCGCTGGGATACTCCCCGACTCAGTCTCTTCCGGCCCTGTTTCAGCCGGCCCTGTTTCAGCCGACTCAGTCTCTTCCGGCTCTGTTTCAGCCGGCCCTGTTTGAGCCTGTCCCCCGGTCGGAGAACCGCCGGACCCACCCTGGGGTGCACTGTCCGCGCTGCCCCGTCGGCGTTGTCGGCGAGCCATGGCCCATGACGATAGCAACCGCGGCGTCGGGTCAGACGCCACCTCCGAAAATGGCGATCAGGTGAGGGACCATGGCCATAGTCTGGCTAACTTCGCAGACCACCTTCACCGCCGGGGCAACCACGAGATCGAGATGGGTCATGGTGAGCGAGGACGACTGGTTATCCGACCTTGTGCGACCTATCACAATTGGACAGCTAGCAGTCCCCCTGATCCGCCTGCTTCTCGCCTCCTGAAGACGTGGCCAGAACCACGCCGACCGAGCGCTCAATCGGCTTCGCCCGTGCCCCCCGCCTGTAACTGCTCGTCGATGAGATTCACCACCGTCGAGTCGAGGAGGGTGGTTACGTCGCCGAGCTCCCGATGTTCGGCGACATCCTTCAACAGGCGCCGCATGATCTTGCCGCTACGGGTTTTGGGCAGGTCGGGCGTCAAGATGATCTGCCGGGGTTTGGCGATGGGCCCAATGACCTTGGCCACGTGCGCCCGCAGCGCGTCAACCAACGCGCCACCTTCGTTCTCCTCGTCGGACACCTCGCCCTTGACCGTGACGAAGGCCACGATCGCCTGTCCGGTGGTGTCGTCGCTGGCCCCGACGACCGCAGCCTCGGCGACCCGGGGGAAGCCGACCAGGGCGTGCTCCACCTCGGTGGTGGAGATGCGGTGCCCGGAGATGTTCATCACGTCGTCGACGCGACCCAGCAACCACAGGTCGCCGTCCTCGTCCCTCTTTGCCCCGTCCCCGGCGAAGTAGCGACCGGGATACCGGGACCAATACGTCTCCTCGTAGCGTTTCGGATCACCCCAGATACCCCGGAGCATCCCGGGCCACGGATGGTCGAGCACCAGGAACCCACCGGCGTCGTTGCCGACCGAGTGCCCGGAGTCATCGACGACGTCAGCGCTGATTCCGGGGAACGGTCGCATCGCCGCACCAGGCTTCGTGGCGGTAATTCCGGGAAGCGGTGTGATCATGATCCCGCCTGTCTCGGTCTGCCACCAGGTGTCCACCACCGGGCACCGGTCACCCCCGATGTGCTCGCGGTACCACATCCATGCCTCGGGGTTGATGGGCTCACCCACGGATCCGAGGAGCCGCAGGCTCGAGAGGTCGTGGCCGGCGGGGTGCTCCTCTCCCCACTTCATGAACGTGCGGATGGTGGTGGGGGCGGTATAGAGGATGGTGACCTTGTAGTCCTCGATGATCTTCCACCACCGGTCGCGCCCACCGGCGTCGGGGGTCCCCTCGTACATCATCGAAGTGACACCATTAGCCAGGGGGCCATACACGATGTAGCTGTGGCCGGTCACCCAGCCGATGTCGGCGGCAGTCCAGAAGACATCGGTGTCCGGTTTCACGTCGAAGATCAGTCGATGGGTAACGGCGCATTGGGTGAGGTACCCACCGGTGGTGTGGAGAATGCCTTTCGGCTTCGCCGTGGTCCCACTGGTGTACATGATGTAAAGCGGTTGTTCGGCATCGAACGCCTCTGGGTCGTGCTCAGTGGATTGCCGATCAACGACGTCGTGCCACCAAAGGTCCCGACCGTCCTCCCACTCCACATCCTGGCCGGTTCGGCGGACGACCACCACCGTGCGCACTTCAGGGCACTGCTTGAGCGCCTCGTCGACGTTGGGCTTCAATGCCGTCTGGGCTCCCCGCCGATAACTGCCATCGGCGGTGATCACGACACGGGCATCACCGTCGAGGATTCGATTGGCCAGGGCTTCCGACGAGAAGCCACCGAACGTCACCATGTGTGGCGCGCCGATACGGGCACACGCCAGCATCGCCACCATTGCCTCGGGGATCATCGGCATGTAGATAGCCACCCGATCGCCGGCGTTGACGCCCAGATCAGTGAGGGCGTTGGCCGCCTGACACACCATGTCCTTCAGCTCGGCATAGGTAATGGTCCGGGTATCCCCCTCCGGCTCCCCCACCCAGTGGAATGCGACCCTGTCGCCCTTGCCGGCCGCGACGTGGCGGTCCAAGCAGTTGACCGAGACGTTCAACTTGCCGCCGACAAACCACTTGGCATACGGAACCTTCCATTCCAGCACCTCGGACCAGCGCTGTGCCCATTCAAGCGATTCGGCCTGCTTTTCCCACCACGCGATGGGATCAGCATCTGCCTCGGCGTAGATGCCCGGCCCGGCATTCGCCTGGTCGACAAATTTCGAAGGAGGTTCGAAGCGACGAATCTCATGGTGCAATGCCGAGAGACCCTGGTCCTGTCGCCCGTTCTGCGCAGCCTCACTCATGGTCTGGTACTCCCAATCTTCACCCTGACGTCCTTGCGCCGGAGGTTACCGGTTTCGGAGCCAACGGCAGGGTCGGGATGATCGCTTTCTTGAAGGTCTCGTTCACCACGCCGGCAAATGAGGCGTACCAGGCAGCCGCGGCGGTGGCGATACCGACATAGCCGCCCCACTTGGTCAGGTTGGCCTGGTCCTGGAACGCTCCGATGGTCAGCAGCACGAAGGTCACCGTCAGCAAGACGAACACGGCCGCTACGGCTCCACTCACTCGGAACGACGGAACCGTCATGTAGGCGGTGAAGATCGTCCATCCCAGCAGGAAGACGCCGACTGCCACCGATACATCCGCCGGGCTGGTCAGTCCTCCCACGATGAACTTGACGAAGACGTAGTACGAGATCCAGAACGCCCCGTACGAGGAGAAGGCGAGAGCACCAAACGTGTTCTTTCGGACAAACTCCCACATTCCGGCCAGGAGCTGAACCGCCCCTCCGTAGACCAGAGCTAGGGCGAGAGCAGAATCCGCAGCCGGTCCCCAGATTTTGGCATTGGAAACACTCAATGCAAACGTGGTCATGGCGAAAGCCGCAAGCCCTAACGGTGCGGGATCGGCCACTCGGTACACAGTCGGTTCGACCGGAACCGGATCGTCCGCGACCGTGACCCTTCCCATTTCGCCTGATTCTGGTGCCATGAACCCCCCTTGTCGCAGGCGCCCGCCCCTGGCCACGTAGCGCCAGTACCGGCCACCTTCACTTGACTACCAGACTTCTTACCCACTTGAGTGCACAATGTCAACAGTCACATTGCACGTACACCCAGCACCTTTCATGTGAAATGAACCACACACGCGTTCGGCGTGCCTCCGTCGATTCCGATGAGCAGAGACGGCTCTTACCAAGTTCGATTCCGAGTTCTGTTCAGTCCTCCCACCAACGACGGACTCTCACGCTTCGGGACCCGAGAGCCCCAGCAGCGCGGTAATACCGTGGTCGCGCCCAGCCGTGTAACCCCCGTCCACCGGGAACGCCAGTCCGGTCACGAACGAGGCATCGTCGGAGAGAAGGAACGCTGCCGCCGCGGCGATCTCGCTCGGTCGGCCCATTCGTCGGAGTGTGTGCTCCTCGATGAGCGCCTCACGCGCCAGCTCCATCCCCGCAAGGCCAAAGATCCCATCGGTCATCGGTGTTTCGATGAAACCGGGGCAGATGGCATTGACCCGGATGCCACGGCCCCCGTAATCGATCGCCATGTTCTTGGTCAGCAGCACCACCCCTCCCTTGGAAGCGCTGTAAGCGCTGCCTCCGGCCGTGCCCTCCAGGCCCTCGATACTCGCCAGCGTGACGATGGAACCCCGGACCTCACCGACAACCGGTTGCTGGAGCATCTGCCCGATGACGTGCTTGGCCATGAGATACGTTCCGGTGAGGTTGACCGAAATGACCCGTTGCCACTCGCTTTGATCGAGCGAGTGCACCGGTCCGCCGCCGGCCACTCCGGCTGCATTCACCAGGCCGTCGATCCGACCGAACGTGTCAGTTGTCGACGCCACCAGATCCACCACTGAAGCTTCGTCACTCACGTCGACGTGTCGGAACGACCATGATCCGGTCTCCGGGGGTTCGCCTTCGTGTTCGGTCCAGTCGACCCATTCAGCCCGATCGGCGCCCATAACCGTCGCCCCTTCACTGAGTAGGCGATCTGCGCACGCCAAGCCGATCCCAGAAGCCGCCCCGGTGACGACCACCACCTTGTCCCTCAGACCCCTCATCGAGTCCTCCCCTCGGTTGCTACTCGACCACCGATCTTTGCATCTGATAGATAGGGTGCACGTGCACAAGTCAAGCCACCGGCTCAGGCCAACGGGTCTACGCTCCAGTCGTACCCACAGTCGTACCCACAGTCGAGCCGGTGTATGGGCCGTACGACTCCACGCACCGCTTGCGCTGGTGGCCGCGGTGAGCTCCGCTGCTGGTAATCCGATTCGGGTGGCGCATGTTGCTCGAGGGTTCGCTCCCTACCTTCACCCGGTGACCGCCGAAGCCGAAGCAATCGGCCCGAAGAAAGGACTGTGTCAGTGAAGTTCGCTCTCTTCTACGAAATTCCGGTTCCCCAACCCTGGGAGCCTGACAGCGAGCTCATCGCCTATCAGAACACCCTCGCGGAGGCCGTCGCCGGTGACAAGGCCGGATGGGATGCCTTTTGGACGGTCGAGCACCACTTTCTGAAGGAGTACTCCCACTGTTCGAATCCCGAGGTGCTCTACGGCGCCATTGCCGCGCTGACCGAGCGGATCCGGTTGGGCTACGGGGTCCGCCTGACGCCCAAGCCCTACAACCATCCGGTACGAACGGCCGAGTCGGTGGCGGTACTCGATCTGATATCCAACGGACGGGTCGATTTCGGAACCGGCCGATCGGCCACCCGAGCCGAACTCGAGGGCTTCGGGATCGATCCGTCCGAGACCCGCCAGATGTGGCGGGAGGCTATTGAGCACATTGTGGGTTGTTGGACCAACGACGAGTACGCCTTCGACGGCAAGTACTGGCAGATGCCGCGGCGCCGAGTCCAGCCCAAGCCGCTGCAGCAACCCCATCCGCCGATCTGGGGAGCGACCACCAGCGAAGACGGCCATCGACAGGTGGGTGAGTTGGGGCTGGGTCTGTGCTCCTTCGCCGTTGGGGTATCGCCGGAGGAGGTCAAGAAGAAGGTCGACATCTACCGCGCCGCATCTGAGACCTGCACTGCACCCCTGGGAGCGTACGTCCACAACCAGGCAGCCACATTCACCATGGCCCTCTGCTCGGACAATCGGGACAAGGCCATTGAGCTGGCCAGAGAGTCCTTCGAGTGGTACCCGAAGACGGGAGCCAGACAGATTGCCACCGTGACCGACTGGATGGCCGAACGAAACCAGGACCTCGATTCCTATTCGTACGCAGCCGACATGAAGGCCCACGACGATGATGGATCGCTCGATCTCCTCAGCCTCGAGTACCTCATCGACTCCAACGCCTGTGTCCTGGGCACGCCGGACGAATGTCTCGACGCGTGCCGGAAGTACGAAGCCGCCGGGATCGACCTCTTGCTGTGTCTGGTCAACCCCTACAAGATCCCTCATGACGCCGTGATGGAAACCATCGAACTGATGGGGACCTACGTGTTACCGAAGTTCCGGGACTGACGGCTGTCTGCAGAAGGTTCAGGGGCCAGCTCCGATGTAGGCGGCGTACCCGGTCCGGTCGACGATCTCCGCCAACTCGCTCTCACCGGTGGCGACCACCCGGCCAGCCGAGAGAACGTGCACCACATCGGGCTTCAGTACTTTCAGCAATCGCCGGAAGTGGGTGATGGCCAACACACCCAGTCCCCACTCTTCGGTAGCCTCTTCCACCCGCCGGCCCACAGCCGCCAAGGCATCGACATCGAGTCCGGAGTCGATCTCGTCGAGGACCGCGAACCGGGGTCGGAGCACTCCCATCTGCAGTGTCTCGTTCCGTTTGCGCTCTCCACCCGAAAGATCGACGTTGAGGGAGCGGGTGAGAAACCGCGCGTCAAAGCCAATGCGCTTGGCCTCGGCGCGCATCCGCTCACTCACATCGCCGGCTCCGGCATTGGCCCCAACTTCGCCGGCCTCGATCTCGGGCCGGGAGGCGGTCAGCGCGGTGACCAGCGAGACACCCGGTACTTCGATCGGATGCTGCATGCCGAGAAACAGTCCAGCGCGGGCTCGTTGCCAGGTGGGCAAGGAAAGCAGGTCGATCCCGTCGAGGGTCACGGTTCCGCTGAGGATCTCGTACCCGGGTCGCCCCATCAGCACGTGGGCCAAGGTGCTCTTTCCTGATCCGTTGGGACCCATCACCGCATGTACTTCCCCACTGCGAACCGTGAGGGTCACCCCCCGGAGGATCTCCCGACCGGGGATGCCGGCATGCAGGTCTTCGATCTTGAGCTCACCGGTACTCATGACACCACCACCGACACATGCTCGTCATCGACGACCAATTCGTACACCGGCACCGGCCTGGTGGCCGGGAGCGAACAGGGCTGCCCGGTACGAAGGTCGAATGTCGAGCCGTGCTTGCCGCACTCGATCTCGCATTCGTCGGGCCACACCTCGCCATCAGCCAACGAGTACTCCTCGTGGCTGCAGCGGTCCCCCACGGCAAAATACTCATCGGCGATGCGGACCAGGGCGATCCGGAGGCCGGCCACGTCGAACCTCTTTGCCTGCCCTGGCTCGAGGTCATTGCGCCCGCACAGACGCGCCGTCTCAGACACCGTGGACCCCCGTCCGGTCGGCCAGAGCCTGGCCGATCATGGCTCGGGTGCCGGCAATGGGCACCTGATCGGCGATGTCGGCGAAGAACCCGGCCACAATCAACCGTTCGGCCACCTCGGGCTCCACCCCGCGGGACTCGAGGTAGTAGCGCTGGTCCTCGGAAACCGGGCCCACCGTCGACGCGTGGCTGCACCGGACGTCGTTCTCCTCGATGTCGAGGTTGGGAACCGAGTCCGCATGCGCCCCTTCATCGAGGACGAGGTTGTGATTGGTCTGCATGGCGTCGGATCGGACCGCTCCCCTCCGCACCCGGATCAACCCGCTGTAGACCGAATGGGAACGATCGGCCACAGCCCCCATGAAGAGCAGGTCACTTGTCGTCTTCGGTGCCCGGTGATCCTGGAGCGTCCGAAAATCGAGCATCTGATCGTCGCGACCGATGTACGCAGCCCGAAGTTTGCTCGTCCCCGAGGTACCGATCAGCGCAGAGTCGGTGCGGAGCCGGGCATAGCTCCCGCCCAGGGCGACCGCGAAACTGTGGAGACCGGCGTCAGCCCCAATGGTGCTCACCTGATGGGCAAGTTGCCAGGTGGCCGGGCCCAACGACTGGATGCTGACGTAGTTCAACTCGGCACCGTCAGCCACCTGCACTTCGGTCACCGGCACCACCAGGTGCTCCGCATGGTTGGCCACCGACGATGCGCCCCTGGTGGGCAGCTCCGCCAACAGCCCGCCTTCGACGTCGACCACGATTTCCACCACGGAGGCCACCGACGAGGAAGCACCCCGGATGACGGTCCGGGGAAACACCGCGTCGCCGCCCGCCCCGGTGATCACATGCACAACCACCACCGGGTGTTCGATCGTTACGCCGGCATGGACGTCGATCACCACCGGGTCGGCGGCGAACGCATCGTTGAGAAGCACGAAGTCGGTTGGATCGGTGGCGATCGACCCCAAGAGCGCCTCAGCCTCATCGTGCTCGGTCATCCGCCCGATAGCCAATGCATCGTCGCCGGCTTCCGATGCCACGGTGGCCAACACTCCATTGACCGTCACGATCAGCCCGGCGCGGGGTCCGAGCCCGTCGACCAGGGCGCGGATCCGGTCCGAGGGTGGTGGCCCATGGACATCGGTCGCCGTCAGGTCAGGGGAAACCGGGGTCTGGTATCTGCCCAGATCGAGACTGTCGATACGGCTGTAGCGCCAGACTTCGTCCTTTTCGGTCGGCAGGGGGGCGGACGCGAACGCTTCCGCCGCGGCAGTTCGGCGGTGCCGTAGCCACGCAGGCCCGGGCAGGGCGGCGGCGGTCTCAGGGGTAAAGGTGGACAGGGTGAAAAGCCTCTCGCGCAACGAGGCCCGGGTAACGAGCCTCGAGTTCCATGTTACCCGTCCTTTTCGCCTTCCCGGACGGGCAACGCCTACTCTTTCGCCCATGAGTCCCGCCACCGACCACACCATTGCGTCCTTTGCTTCCGAGGTGCTCACCATCGAGGCCGATGGCCACGTGGCCACCCTGTGGCTCGACCGCCCCGAGAAGCGCAACGCCCTGGGGCCGGCCTTCTGGTCCGACCTTCCCGTGGCCATGGCAGCCATCGGTTCGGATCCGGAGATCCGGGCGGTGGTGATCGCAGCCAAAGGCCCCCACTTCAGCGTCGGCCTCGATCTGGTCGCCATGGCAGGCCTGGGCGGACCCATGACCACCAGAGACGGCGCCCCCCTGTCGATGGCGGCGCGGGCCAAGTCGGCGCGGACGTCGGTGCTTCAGCTACAAGCCTCAGTGACCGCGGTGGCCGAATGTCCCCTGCCGGTGATCGCAGCCATCCACGGCTACTGCATCGGAGGCGGGGTCGACCTGGCTGCCGCCTGTGACATCCGGTTGGCCTCTTTAGATGCCCTGTTGTCGGTGCGGGAAGCCAAGGTGGCCATCGTCGCCGACCTCGGCAGCCTCCAGCGCCTCCCCCACATCATCGGCAAAGGCCATGTGGCCGAGTTGGCCTTTACCGGTAAGGACATCACCGCGGCCAGAGCCCGCGAGATCGGACTGGTCAACGAGGTGTCGGCCGACGCCGACGCGGTGGTGGCCGATGCCCGTGCCCTCGCCACCGAGATCGCCGCCAACTCACCGCTCGCCGTCCAAGGGACCAAGGCGGTATTGGCAGCCGGAGAAGGAAAGTCGGTGGCTGAAGGTCTCGACTACGTGGCCACCTGGAACGCCGGGTTTTTGGCCTCCGATGACCTGGTCGAGGCGATGACCGCCTTCATGGAAAAACGTCCTGGCCAGTTCACCGGCCGCTGAGGACCCTCGACCGTCCCACGGGAGTCCGCAGACAGCTCAGCGCCGTCTGTTCCACCAACGACGCTGCTTGCGTTCTACTTTCGCCTCTTGTGCCTCTACCTCGGACACCACCTGCGGGCCCACCGCGTTGATGATGTCCTCGGCGCTATCGAGAAGAGCGGCGGCCTCTCCGTCGGGGACGCCGGGCATCGGCTCAAGTGGCGGCTCGACCAGCGACCCGCGGGCCCAACCCACATCGGCGAACCGACGGGCATAGGACGGGCAGTCGTCAGGGCACTTCCAGGGGGCGTCGGGGGCCAGGTCCAGCACGCAGAACCGGGCTACCTCGCCCGAGTCATAGGTCCGGCTTTGAAAGTGCTTGCACTCTTCCCTCATGGGCATTGAACTATTCTGCCCCGTTCAGACGGACGCCATGCGGCCACCCAAGGTGGCTCAGCCGACCGAGCCCTCCATCTGCAGTTCGATCAGGCGACTCCATTCGACCGCATACTCCATGGGCAGGGTGCGGGTGATCGGCTCGATGAAGCCATTCACGATCATTCCCATGGCCTGGGTCTCGGACAGTCCACGGCTCATCAAGTAGAAGAGCTGGTCGTCGCCCACCTTGGACACTGTGGCCTCGTGGCCGATGCGAGCATCCCGTTCGGCAACTTCCATGTACGGCTTGGTTTCGGAGATCGAGGTGTCGTCGAGGAGCAGGGCATCACACCGGACGAAGCTCTTGGCATGTTTCGCCCCTTCGTCCACGTGGACCAGGCCGCGATAGGTGGTGATCCCGGCATCCTTGGAGATGGACTTGGAGATGATGGTCGAGGTCGTCTCGGGGGCGGAATGGACCATCTTGGCCCCGGCATCCTGGTGCTGGCCGGCACCGGCATAGGCCACCGACAGCACTTCGCCCGAAGCCTTCGGGCCCATGAGATACACCGAGGGGTACTTCATGGTCAGACGCGACCCGATATTGCCGTCGATCCATTCCACGTGGGCCTCGGCTTCGGCCCGTGCTCTCTTGGTCACCAGGTTGTACACGTTGTTGGACCAGTTCTGAATGGTCGTATAGGTGATACGGGCACCTTCGAGTGCCACCAGTTCAACCACCGCTGAGTGCAACGAGTCGGTGGTGTACACCGGGGCGGAACAGCCCTCAACGTAGTGAACCTGAGATCCCTTGTCTGCGATGATCAGGGTGCGCTCGAACTGACCCATGTTCTCCGCATTGATGCGGAAGTAGGCCTGCAGCGGCTGATCGACCACCACGCCGGGCGGAACATAGATGAACGAGCCTCCTGACCACACTGCCGAGTTCAGGGCGGCGAACTTATTGTCGTTCGGCGGGATGATGGTCCCGAAGTACTTGCGGACGAGATCGGGGTACTCACGCACCGCCGTATCCATGTCGCAGAACAACACTCCCAGGTCTTCGAGATCCTCGCGATTGCGGTGGAACACGACCTCGGACTCGTACTGCGCAGTGACCCCGGCCAGGTACTTCCGCTCTGCTTCGGGGATGCCAAGCTTCTCGTAGGTGTCCTTGATGGCGTCGGGAAGATCGCTCCACTCGTTCACCTGCTCCGACGTCGGCTTGATGTAGTAGTAGATGTCGTCGAAATCGAGATCCGGCATGTTGACCGCGAACCAGGCAGCCATCGGACGCTTCTCGAACCGCTGGAGGGCCCGGAGCCGGAAGTCGAGCATCCACTGCGGCTCTTTCTTCATGGCCGACATCTCCCGCACGATGTCTATGTTGAGACCCTTCTTGGGCTTGAAGACGTAGTCCTCTTCGTCGGACCATCCAAGTTTGTATTTCCCGAGGTCAAGTTCGGTGGTCGTCATATCCGCTCCCAGGAGTCATCCGGCCGGACGGCCAATTTCTCCTATACAGATAGTAACAACCCCAGTCACCCGGCGAAACCGGTAGCCAGACTCCCTGCCAGACAGCCATACGACCCCGTCAAAAGCGTCACCGGGGCCGTGCCACCATGTTCGAATGCCCGGCACCTCCCGTCCCACTCCCCCCGTTCCCGCCCGCCGCCCGGTGGAACTCGAGGCCCATGGGGATGTGCGCATCGACGACTGGTACTGGTTGGCCGACAAGGAGGACCCGGCGGTCATCGAGCACCTGGTGGCCGAGAACACCTACACCGAGGCGGTCACCGCCGCCACCGCCGACCTACGCGACCAACTATTCAAAGAGATGGTGGCCCGGATCGAAGAGACCGACCTGTCGGTCCCCGCCCGCAAAGGACGTTGGCTGTATTACAGCCGGACAGTGGAAGGCAGCAGCTACGGCATCCACTGCCGCCGGCCCGCAGGCACCGGCGACGAGGCAGAGGGTGACGAGGAGGTCATCCTGGATGAAAACATCCTGGCCGAAGGACACGACTACTTCGCCATCGGGAATTTGGCCATCAGCCCCGACCATCGGTGGCTGGCGTACTCCACCGACACCTCGGGCGGGGAGCGCTACACCATGCGCTTCCGCGACCTGGACAACGGCGACGAGTCGACAGAGTCGCTCGGCGACACCTCTTACGGCGTGGCGTGGGCCAACGACAACGCCACCGTGTTCTTCGTCCGGGTGGACGAGGCCATGCGCCCGCACCAGCTGTGGCGTCATCAGGTGGGCACCGATCCGTCCGGGGACGTGCTGGTCTACGAGGAGTCCGACGAGCGTTACTACCTGGGCGTAGGCCGGACCAAAGACGACAGGTACATCCTGTGCGGCCTCGATTCGAAAGTGACCTCCGAGGTCCGGGTGCTGTCGGCTGACGATCCGGGTGGCCAGTTCACCATCATCGAGCCGCGCCGCCAGGGCATCGAGTACAGCGTGGATCACGATCGGGGCGATCCCGACAAGGGGCGCCAGGGGAGATTCCTCATCGTGACCAACGACGGCGCCGAGGACTTCCGATTGATGGCCGCCCCCGACGATGCCCCGGGGCGGGCGTCGTGGACCGAGGTCATCCCGGCCCGGGAGGGTATCCGTCTCGATGCCGTGGATCCCTTCGCCAACCACCTGGTGGTCTACGAACGGGAGGACGGCGAGACCCGGATTCGGGTGATAGACGCGGTCACCGGCGTCTCCACCCCGGTCGACCAACCCGAGACGCCGTCAACCGTCTGGGGAGGTGCGAACCCCGAGTACGACTCCACCACCCTCCGGTACGAGTACACCTCCTTGGTCACCCCCCGCTCGGTCTTCGACCTCGACCTCGAGACGGGACAGCTGGAACTGCGTAAGCGCCAACCCGTCCTCGGCGACTTCGATCCCAACCGGTACACCACCGAACGGCGTTGGGCGCGGGCCGAGGACGGCACCCGGGTACCGATCTCACTGGTCTACCGGACCGACCTGGTGGCAGCCGGGGCCGGGGCACCGTGCCTCCTCTATGGCTATGGCTCCTACGAGGCGTCAATGGACCCCACCTTCTCGTCGTTGCGACTGAGCCTCCTCGATCGTGGCTTCGTGTTCGCCATTGCCCATGTCCGGGGCGGCGGGGAGATGGGCCGGCGGTGGTACGAGGACGGAAAATTCCTGTCCAAGCCCAATACGTTCAGCGACTTCGTGGCGTGCGCCCGCACCCTGGTCGACGAGGGTTGGACCTCACCCGACCGTTTGGTGGCACGGGGCGGAAGCGCGGGCGGCCTGTTGATGGGTGCGGTGGCCAACCTGGCTCCCGACCTCTTCCGGGCCATCGTGGCGGAGGTCCCGTTCGTGGACTGCTTGACCACCATCTTGGATGACACCCTTCCGCTCACCGTGCTCGAGTGGGAGGAATGGGGCAACCCGGTGGAAGACCCTGAGGTCTACGCGGTCATGAAGGCTTATTCCCCCTATGACAACGTCAGGTCGGTCGACCAGGACGGGAAAGCCGTTCGGTACCCGGACATTTTGGCCACCGGCGGCTTGTCCGACCCACGGGTGGGTTTCTGGGAGCCGGCCAAATGGGTGGCCAAACTCCGGACGGCCAACCCGGAGAACCGGGTGCTCCTCAAGACCGAGATGGAAGCCGGTCACGGCGGTCCCTCCGGGCGCTATGACGCCTGGAAGGACGAGGCGTTCGTCTACGCCTTCATCCTCGAGACCCTGGGTCTCAAGGAGTAGAAGTCGTCGAAGTGGTGGTGCTTGGGGTGGTAGTGGCGGTCGAAGCCGCGGCGGGCGGCGGCTCGAACGTGGCGGTGAACGGTGCCTGCAACGGGCTGGGAAAGATCACCGGGATGTTCTCAGCCGTCAAGGCCGCAGTGGACGCCCCCAACACGACTCTCATGGCGCCGGTGGCGTGTATCACCTGACTGGCCCCGGGCTGGAGCGTCCCGGTCCACGCCGTGGTTCCCGATGAGACAATGGTGGCATCCACCCAACACGTGCCATTGGCGGTGACGGTCACGTCATACGAGGTTGAGCTCACCGAATAGGTGGCCGAGCCCGCGGTGGAGGACGTGGCCACCAGTTCGGTCGGCGGCTTGGTTGTGGTGGTGGGCGTCGGTTTGGTCGGCTTCGGCGAAGTCGTCGGCGTTGTCGAACCATGGTGAACCGGAGTTGGGTGGCGACCGGCAATGGTGGTGACGCTGGTCCTGGTGGTGGCATGGTGGTTCGAGCGACGGCTACCGACCAGGGCCAGGGCTCCGAACACCACCAGGACCACAATGACGACGGCGGGCGTCCTCCAGTGCCACTGTCGGTGCTCCATGGTGTGGAACGCCTGTTTGCGGGCACGGTCGGAGCGGAACTCGGGGGCCACCGGTCTGATACCCGAGCGACCGGCCCGGTCGGCCCGGCTGTCCGGTCGGGCATCGTCGAAGTCCAGCTCACCCTCGGGGGTGAAAGGCTCGCCGGGGTCCCGTCCGAGTCCGAGCCCAGGCACCGCCTCGGGTACCGGTACCGGAACTGGGGCCGGAGGCACCGTGTGGGCGGCGTCCCTTCCGGTGATGTGGACCGAAGGTGACCCCGTCCGGGCGGCCGGGTCTTCCCACCCCCCGGTATGGCCCGGAATCGTCTCCGTCGACCGTCCGGTCCGATCGGGAAAATGCTCCATGGTTCCCAGAGCCGTCCGATAGTTCCGGACGGAGTGGGCTTCGTCCGCGTCGGGTCTCCACGTGAGCTTGGCCACGACCGCGCCCACAGCCACCAGTACCACCGCGATTACTGCTATCCACATCGCGTCTATTCAACCCGAATGTGCGCCCCCTGTGGCACCGACCCCCCGAATCGGGAGTCGAACCGCTGATTCAACGGGGATTCAGGGAGTTCGGCAGGGCAAAACGATGCCGGGCCATCACCTTCGACCGACGTGGGGATCGGTGGAGATCGAAGGGAGTGCCTTCAGATGGCAGTGACCGAGGTGAGACCCCCGTCGACGGTGAGGTGGACTCCGGTGATGAACGAGGCCTCGTCCGAGAGCAGGAATCGGATGGGACGGGCGATCTCGTCGGGAGTCGAGACCCGCTGCAGTGGGGTCCGCTCCTCGAGTTGCTGGCGAAATCCAGGAATCTCGAATGCAGGAGCGAGCATGGGGGTGGCCACCGCACCCGGGCACACCGCGTTGACCCTGAAGCCCTCCATGGCGAACCGGTGACCGATCGACCGCATCACTCCGAGGACAGCTCCCTTCGACGCACAGTAGGCAGTGAGCATGGCGCTCCCGAAGAGGCCTTCGATCGACGAGATCAGCACGACGGCTGAGCCGGGTCCGGCCACCCGAAACGGCTCGAGCAGTGCTTTGGAGATCATGGCGGCGGCCCGCACATTGGTGTTCAGGGTGGCGTCCCACAAGGCATCGTCGATGAAGTCGACCGGCATCGGGCCCGATACCCCGGCAGCGTGCACAAACCCACCGAGCGAGCCCAGCGCGGTGGCGGCCTTCGGCACTTCGGCCTCGATGGCGGCGGAATCGGTGACGTCGACCACTGACCACGTCACGATGGCGCCATGACGTTCTCGGCAGAGCGTCGCGGTCTCTTCGGCCCCTTCAGCGTTCACATCCCACACCGCCACCGGTCGGCCCACCTCGGCCAGCGCCAGTGCCGTCTCCCGCCCGATGCCCGATCCTCCCCCGGTGATCAACACGCCGGTCGTGGGCGATCCCAGGCGATCCGCTCGCTTGGTGGAGGGTTTCTTTGTGCGCGCCGCACGAGGGGTGCCCCGCTTGGTTGCCGATGCCCGGTTGGCCGGCACCGCTTCTTTGGATGGGGACTTGGCTGCCCTCGTCCCCCGCTTCGCCGGAGCCGTAGTGGCTGCCTCCACCGGTGCATCTTTGTCATTGGCGGCGTGGGTCGCGGGTGGAGTCATCGACGCAGCATGTCAGAACCGGGGGATCAGGTGCGAAGACGTGATCGGGGCTGCAGGGCCGGATCGAGATCGGCCCGCCGCGGGTTGGCGCGGTCCCGTTCCGACAACACCGGATCGGTCAGTCCCCAGTCGGCCCCGATGGCGGGATCGTCCCACGCCACACCCAGTTCATCGTCAGCGTTGTAGTACCCGTCGACCAGATACCAGAGGGTCAGGTCGGTCAATGACGCGAATCCATGGGCCACGCCCGGCGGGATGAACAGGCCGCGGTCCTGGTCTCCGTCGAGGTCGAGGGTGAGGGTGGCACCGTCGGTAGGCGATCCCTGGCGGAGGTCGTGAAGCACGACCCGGGCCGTGCCCCGGAGCACGTACCAGTAATCGGCCTGATGGAGGTGGTAGTGCAGGCCGACGATGGCCCCCGCCTGCTTTTCGGACCGATTGCCCTGGGTCATCTCCCGTCCAAGCGGGAACCAGCTCCGACGGTAGGTCTCGACGAAACGACCCCGCTCGTCGCCGTGGCGATCGGGCTCGACCACGATGACGTCAGCGATGACCTTGGACTCTTCGATACTCGGCACTGGCTAGGTCCCATCCTTTTCCGTGGTGGTGTGTGGAGCGGGCTGCCGCGCGGTGAGTGGTGCAGGGTCTGGCGCGGCTTCGACCAGGCTGGCGAATGCGCTGTTGTAGAACAGTAACGGCAGGCCGTCGCCCAGGCCGAGATCGAGCACCCTCCCGATGACCAGCTCATGGTCCCCGGCGTCGTGGATGAGCTCCAATGCGCAGTTCACCCATGCCAGCGATCCATCGATGACCGGCGCACCCCCGGTCACTGCCGGATGCCACAACACCCCGGCGAACTTGTCGCCCCCCGAGATGGCGAACCGGCGACACACGTCCTGCTGGTGGTCGGCGAGCACATTGACGCAGAAGCTGCCAGCCTTGACGATCCGGGGCCAGCTGGTGGATGACTTGGCCGGGGCCAACGCCACCAGTGGAGGATCGAGGGAGAGCGACACGAAGCTCTGACAGGTAAAACCGACCGGTTTCCCCTCCTCCAGAGCGGTCACCACCGTCACTCCGGTGACAAAGCGACCCAAGGCCTCTTTGAACAGGGCGGTATCGATGGTCATGGCGGCGGAAGACTCGGTCATGCTTTCCCCAGGTCGACAGGAGTGCGCTCGGAAGCGGCGGTGATATCAGCCAAGTGTTGATGGATGGCCAATCGTCGGGCGCGGCTCAACGTGCGGTCAATGTCCTTGTCGGTATGGGAGGGATCGTGATGGAACAGGGCGAGCCGACGGGCACCGGCTTGGGCCGCCACGTGCACCGCGTAGGCGACGGTGGAGTGGCCCCAGTCGGACATGGTCACGAACTCATCATCGGTGTACTGGGAATCGTGGATCAACAGGTCGACACCCTCACACAGCTCGAGGACCTCCTCGGCCACTGAGCGCCGATCGAGGGGAGCCTGGTGGTCGGGGATATATGCCACCGAACGACCCTCGGCCTCCACCCGGAACCCGAGGGTCGTTCCCCGGTGGGGAATGGGTCGCGCCTTCACGTTGATGGCGCCAAAGGTCAGGTCGTCGGAGCCGTCGATCTCGTGGAACCGGAGTTCACCCCGGAACTCGCCCATGTGGATGGGGAAAAAGGGGGGTTGCACGACGCCGGAGAGGACGTCTTTGAGGGTTCCTTCCTCTTGGGCCGGCCCGTACACATCGAGGATTGATCCGGGTACCCGCAGAGGCGAAAAGAACGGCAGACCCAGAATATGGTCGTAATGCAGGTGGGTGAGGAGTGCGGTCGCCTGCAACGGCAGTCCGGAGATCCGGAGCGGCCGGTCCAGCGTGTCACCCAGGGCGCGCAAGCCCGTCCCCAGATCGAGGATGAGCGGCGGTTCGCCCTCCACCTCCACCAGGACGCACGAGGTGTTCCCCCCGTAGCGGCGATGTTGGTCTGACGAACATGGGCATGAACCCCTGGTGCCGAAGTAGGTAACTTTCACCGAGACAGCACGCTACTCGCCGGGCCGTCGGCGAGTTGCCTGTGGCATTCAGCGCGGCCGACAGCGCGGCAGACAGCGCGGCAGACAGCGCGGCAGACAGCGCGGCAGACAGCGCGGCAGTCACGGGACTACCGTCGAGCACATGGACCAACAGACCATCAGTGCCAACGGCGTCGAGTTCGCCTACCTCGTCGACGGGCCGGCAGACGGGCCGTTGGCCCTCTGCCTCCACGGTTTCCCCGATACCGCCCACTCGTGGCGGCATCTGTTGCCCCGCCTGGCTGATGCCGGTTACCGCGCGGTGGCACCGTTTATGCGGGGCTACGCACCCACCGCGGTACCCGAAGACGGGCGGTTCGACACCGGCACGCTCGCCCTCGATGCCTGCGCACTCCACCAGGCCCTGGGCGGCACGGGGGATGCGGTGATCATCGGCCATGACTGGGGAGCGTTCGCCACCTATGGGGCGGCCGCCTACCAACCCGAGAGGTGGCGCCGGGTGGTGGCCGCTGCAGTCGCCCCCCAGGCCTCCATGGCCGGTGCCTTCTTCACCTTCGATCAGCTCAAGCGCAGCTGGTACGTCTTCTTCTTTCAGACGGCGCTGGCCGAGTACGCGGTTGGGCTCGAGGACTACGCGTTCATCGACCGCCTGTGGGCCGACTGGTCGCCCGGATATGACGGCTCCAAAGATGCCGCACTGGTAAAGCAGGCTCTGGGGAAGCCCGAGAATCTCACCGCCGCCCTCTCCTACTATCGGTCGATGTTCGCCGGGGCCCCCGACCACGCCAAAGCCGCGGCAGCACAGACCGCATCGGGGACCATCAGCCCTCAACCCACCTTGTATCTCCATGGAGCCGATGACGGCTGCATGGGCATCGACACCATCGGCCCGGTCACCGACTTCCTGGCCCCCGGATCGGAGCAGGTGATCGTCCAGAATGCCGGTCACTTCCTTCACGTCGAGAAGCCCGACGAAGTCAACGATCACATCATGAGGTTCCTGGCCGGCTGAGTCTCCGTGAGTCTCCAACTAGGGCAGGCGGAGCCGACCCGACAGCTGTCGAGCGACCATTCCCTCGGCCACCAACCCGGCCACCACCCGGTCGGCCCGGTCGGGCTGATCAGGCCACCCCATGACCTCGGCGACGTCGACGGCAGGTACCGTGCCGCGTCGGAGGGCATCGATCAGTCGTCCCCGGCCCTGACGATCGGAACCGGCAAAGTCGCTCTGGGGCGTCGACACCCCGGCTGATCCCCGCGCCGGATCGGGTATGGCGTACCCGCTGGCCCGCCAACGGCACCGCCTTGAAATCGGGCAGCTCCCGCACATCGGATCGGTTGGCACACACACTGTCGCTCCCAGGTCCAGCAAGGCTTGGTTGAACTCCCATGCCCGCCGTTTCGGGACCATCGAGTCGACCAGAGACTGCGCGCTCCCCCGGGTCAACGATGTCCCGGCCACCGCCCGCGACAGGATCCGCCCGGTGTTGGTGTCAACCACGCCCACGTCCACTTCGAATGCTAAAGCCGATACGGCCCGAGCTGTGTAGGGTCCCACCCCCGGCAACGCCAGTAGGTCGACCAGGTCAGGCGGAACCTGGCCGTGGTGATCGGCCACCATCACCCGGGCTGCACGGTGGAGACTGCGGGCTCGCCGGTTGTAGCCGAGGCCCTCCCATGCCCGCAGGACGTCCCCCAGTGACGCGCCGGCACAGGCCGCCAGAGTGGGGAACTGCTCGAGAAAGCGTTGGTAGGCCGGTACCACCCGGGACAGCTGGGTCTGTTGGGACATGACTTCACTGACCAGCACCGCCCATGGGTCCCGGGTTGAGCGCCACGGTAGGTGCGCTCGCCTCGACGAACCGCCGGCATCGGCCCCAGTGGCGGCACCCCAGTCGGCAATTGCTCGCCCCATGGCCCAAACCTGCTCAGGCCGGCGCAGTGGGGCTCCCCGGGCGTTGGGTCGAGTACCACGTTGCGCCCCCCCTCGGAGTGGCGTGCCCGATTGATCAGTCCCAGACGTCGTCGTCATAGGGGCGACGCCGCTGTGGAGCGGCGGCGCGCTTCCAGATCATCACCTTGCGCCGGAAGAAACACACTTCGTCCCCATGCTGATTGAACGCCTTGGTCTCAACTGTCACGATGCCGCGGTCGTCACGCGATTTCGATTCGACCTTGCCGATCACTTTCGTCTCGGCATAGATGGTGTCTCCGTGGAAGGTCGGTGACCGGTGGATCAGCGACTCGACCTCGAGGTTGGCGATGGCGGCTCCACTCACGTCCGGGACGCTCATCCCCAGGGCCAGCGAGTAGACGAGGTTGCCCACCACCACGTTCTTGCCCTGCACTGTCTCGTTCTCCGCGAACCACGCATTGGTGTGGAGCGGGTGGTGGTTCATGGTGATCATGCAGAACAGGTGGTCGTCGGCCTCGGTAATTGTCTTGCCGGGCCAGTGACGGTAGATGTCCCCCGGCTCGAATTCCTCGAAATAGCGGCCGAATGGCCGGTCATAGATAGTCATGGGAGCCGGATTGTACCGGGTGCCGTTGCACCGGATCGTCCAAACAGCCAGGGGGCCCGGTCAGGGACGTGGCTACCAGGCACGGTCAGCTCGCGACGGCGGCGGGCCGGGTGGTGAATCCCAAAATCCAATCTGATTCCGACTCGCCATCGATGGCCATCCGCCAGGTGTAACGGGTCCCGGGAATCAGCGGCAGTGGTCCCAGGTTGACGGCCAGGGCCACATCGATGGGAGAGCCCTCGGGGATCCCCGGTGGCCTCCCCACCGTGAACTCGCCCCGCACCTCAACCGGGTGTTCTCCTTCGGGTGTGTCCACCAGTACCGGACGCCCGTCCGCATCCTCCAAGAACAGCTCCCAGTGGTGGGACGTCTCGGCCTCGTGCCAGCCGACATCGATCTTGAGGGCGATGGCGGACGGGACCGGGTCAGGGCCTGTCATGCTCCAACCCCCACCGAGGATGTACAGCTTTCCGTCGGCAACCTGGGCCGAATCGCACAACATCATGGTTACCTTCACAAGAGTCGAGGCTATCGGTTCCTCAGCGGCGCCAGATAGCGTGGGGCCATGGAGATGCGAGGTCTGCGCGATGACGTGTACCGACGACCACTGGCCACCGCTCTCGATCGGCTCGGCATCGGCCCCGGGTGGACCTGTGTCGACGTAGGTGCCGGCGGGGGTGACGTGTCGGTGGCGTTGGCCGAAATCGTGGGTCGAAATGGGCGGGTGTATGCCGTCGACAGTGATCCCGAGGCCCGTGACGAGGTGGCCAAGGCGGCGGCAGCCCACAGCCAGGTGCTCGCCATCACCCAAGCCGGCGAGGACCTACGCCTTCCCGAACCGGTCGATTTGGCATTTTGTCGATTTCTGCTGTTGCACGTGGTCGACCCGGCGGTGGTGCTGGCTCGCATGGCCGCTTCGGTCCGTCCCGGTGGTTGGGTAGTGGCCCAGGAACCGATCACGTCAGCTGGTCGCATCAACGGTCAACCGTTCTCCATGCCTGATGCGCTTCACCCCGACATCGGGGCCATGCTGCCGGCGCTGGCCCGCCAAGCCGGCCTGGTCACCGTGGATGCATGGGCCGAGGCGCCGGCCGGTGCCGGGCCTGGTCCTGTGGCCGACTACCTGACGCTGCTTACCGAGGTGGATCCCGGTGACGACCCGGTGGTGCTACCCCCACTGGTCACCGTGGTGGCCCAGGTTCGGGCCGACTGACAGGGACGACCGGACCCGTACCGGCTCCTCGCCGGTTGGGGCGACCGGGACCCTACGGAACCGGGCACCTACGGATCGGTAACCTGGCAGCGTGCCAACCGAACCCCTCCCTACGCCAGACCTTGATGCCGCGGCCGCCGCGGTCGCCGTCGCCGCCTCGGTCGTCGCCTCCGGAATCGCCACCCTGGCGGCCAACGGTGGTCCGGACGTCGCCCAGGTGCTCGCCTACGACCTGGCCCACGCCGCTTCCGCGGTGAGGACGGCTGAGGCCGTGCTCGGCTATGGGGCCCACGGTGACACCGAAGCCCGGATCGCCTGCGCCTTCGCCGCCGACGCCATTGCCGACCTGGCGTCGCGCACCATCGGCCGCGAACCAACCTGGGGGGTGTCGCCCGACTGGTTCACCCCGGCGGCTGACTTTGTGACCACCTTCCGGGACCCGGCGTTTCTGGCCTCGCTGGCCCGGGAGCAGGGCGACCGTCACCTCGATGCCGACTTCGAATTGGTCCGGGACACCTTTCACCGCTTCGCCGAGGAGCAGATCCGTCCCCGGGCGGAGCACATCCACCGGACCAATACCGATATCCCCGAGGAGATCATCTCCGGCATGGCCGAGATGGGCGGGTTCGGCATGTCGGTTCCGGAGGAGTACGGCGGGTTCGCCACCGGTGGCGAAAGTGACTACATGGGCATGGTCGTCGCCACCGAAGAGCTCTCGTGGGCCTCGCTCGGCGCCGGCGGTTCACTGATCACCCGTCCGGAGATCCTCACCCGCGCGCTCGTCTACGGGGGAACCGAGGAGCAGAAGCAACGCTGGCTCCCTCAACTGGCCACGGCAGAGGTCATGGGAGCGGTGGCCGTCACCGAGCCCGACTTCGGGTCGGACGTGGCCGGTGTGGTGACGACCGCCACCCGCACCGAAGGTGGTTGGCTGATCAACGGCGTGAAAACCTGGTGCACGTTCGCAGCCCGAGCCGACGTGTTGATGTTGTTGGCCCGCACCGATCCCGATAAGTCCAAGGCCCATCGGGGTCTGTCCCTGTTTTTGGTGGAGAAGCCACAGGCCGAAGGTCACGGTTTCGTCTTCACCCAAAGCCCGGGTACCGAAGGTCGACCTTCGGACTCGTCAGGCCGCATGGAGGGTCGGGCCATCGACACCCTCGGTTACCGGGGCATGCACTCCTATGAAGTCGCCTTCGAGAGTTGGTTCGTGCCCGACGCCAATCAGGTCGGCGGGGAAGACGGGCTGGGCAAGGGCTTCTACCTCCAGATGCAAGGGTTCGAGAATGGCCGGTTGCAGACGGCGGCGAGGGCGCTCGGTGTGATGCAGGCCGCCTACGAGGCGGCATTGGACTACGCCGAGAATCGCCGGGTCTTTGGTTCGCCCATCGTCGACTACCAACTGACCCAGGTGAAGTTGGCTCGCATGGCCATCCTGATCCAGTCGGCCCGGCAGTTCTCCTACGAAGTAGCCCGGCTGATGTCCAAGGGTGAGGGTGCCCTCGAAGCCTCGATGATCAAGGCCTATGTCTGCCGAGCAGCCGAGTGGGTCACCCGCGAAGCACTGCAAATCCATGGAGGCATGGGGTACGCGGAGGAGTTCCCGGTGAGCCGCTACTTCGTCGACGCCCGGGTGCTGTCCATCTTCGAAGGGGCCGATGAGACCCTGGCGCTGAAGGTCATTGCCCGCGGCCTACTGGCCCGGGCCAAAGCTTGACGGCGGTTGCATTACTTCCTTCCCATCAAACAGGAGATGCCATGAGTAACGACTACCCCTACGTGGGCAGGTTCGATGTGAATCGCGCTCTTCCCGAAACCGGACGTCCCCGGGACGAGGTGCTGGCTGAACTAGCCACCATGGCCAAGGAAGAAGACGCCTTCTGGGAGACCGGAAAGTGCTCCGGCACCATGTACTGCGGAGACCATGACCACTACGCATTCCTCACCGAAGCCTTCGGCCTGTACGCCCACGTCAACGCCTTGCAGCGCGACATGTGCCCGAGTTCGACCCGCTTCGAGGGCGAAATTATCGCCATGGCCCTCGACCTCTTCCACGCCGAGGCGGTCACTGATGGTGAACCGGTGGGCATGCTGACCAGCGGGGGTACCGGCAGTATCTGTCACGCCGTGCTGGCCTATCGGGAGCACGCGTTGCAACAGCGCGGGGTGACTCGCCCCAACATGATCAAACCCGAGACCGCTCATCCGGCGTTCGACAAGGCCTGCCACCTCTTCGGTGTCGAACTGCGTCACGCCTCCATCGACCCGGCCACCACCATGGTCGACCTCGCCGCGGTCGAGGCCCTCATCGACGACCAGACCATTGCCATCATCGGGTCTGCCTGCAATTACGGCTACGGCACCGTCGATCCGATCGCCGAGCTCGGCCGGTTGGCGATCGAAAAGGGAATCGGTCTCCACGTCGACGGATGCCTGGGGGGATTCATCCTCCCGTTCGGCCAGGAGCTCGGCTACGACATCCCGCTCTTCGACTTTCGAGTACCGGGGGTGACAAGCATCTCGGCCGACACCCATAAGTACGGATACGCCCTGAAGGGCACGTCGACCCTCCTGTTCCGGGACAAGGCAATCCGCAACTCGCAATACTTCTTCCTTACCGATTGGAGCGGCGGCAAGTACACCTCGCCGGGCATGGATGGCTCCCGTTCCGCCGGTCTTCTGGCGGCCACCTGGGCATCGATGGTGCATCTGGGACGGGAGGGGTATCGGGGCTATGCCAAAGCCATCTTCGAGACGGCGGAGCGTATGCAGCAAGCTGTCCGCTCGCACCCAGAACTGCGCATCCTCGGCAAGCCCACGTTCCTGTTCAGCTTCACCTCAGATGAGTTCGACATCTATCACGTCAATGACTTCATGCGGGGCCGAGGGTGGCGCTTCAACGGGCAGCAGTACCCGAACGCCCTTCACATGGCCGTCACCCGTCCCCAGACCCAGAGCGGAGTCACCGAGGCCTTCGAAACCGATCTCGCCGAAGCTGTCGTCTTTGCCCAGCAGCATGCAGGCGAGACCCCGATGTCGGGCGCCATCTACGGCGGTGTGGCCGGTGGGATGACCGACGAGGCGGACGAATTCATCAAGTCGGTGATGGCGGGCATGCTCGATACCCAACAAGCCGTCCCCGGGACGTGAGCTCCGCCGGCAACTACGAAAGTCCACTGCTGTCGTTGGTGAGCGGCGATGGCCACGGCGACAGGGCGCGTTTCGCCATCACCCCGACCGGGATCGAATCGGAGCTACCCGACATCGGCGGCCTGCTGGCGGGAGCATCCGAGGTCGACATCACTCCACCACCGGGCATGCCCAAGGCGGGCTTCTCCAAAAATGCCCACGACGGCAACGGGTTCCGGAATCGACTTCGGGCCCGGGTCCTGCACCTCCGGGCGGGCCGCACCTCATTGGCGGTCGTCCAACTAGACCTACTCAGCGGCTCCGCCCTCCTCCAGCACCTGGTGGCCCAAGCCGTGGCCGAATCCACCGACGTGCGCCTGCCCGGTCTCTTCATCGGCGCCACCCATACCCACGCCGGACCCGGACAGTTCGACGCCTCCCAGTTCTACAATCGGTTCGCCTCCAACCGACCCGGCTTCGATCCAGCCTGGACCCAGTTCCTAGCTGACCGAATCGCCGGAGCTGTCATCGAAGCCGTCAACACCCGGGTCCCGGCCAAAGTCGCCGTTGGTCGAACCGAGGTATGGGGCCTTACCCGCAATCGGTCGCTCGATCCCCACAACCGAAACGAGACGGTGACGGACAAACGGACTGATCCACAGAGGAAGTTCGCTGCCGTCAACCCATGGCTCCATCTGGTGCGGGTCGACGCCCGGGCCCATGACGGCGGATATCAACCGTTGGCCGCCATGACGGTGTTCTCCGTGCACGGAACCGGTATCAGCCACCACTGTCACGAGTACCACGCCGACCTGTGGGCCTATCTCAACGACGAGCTGACCCAGCGCGTGGAGCGAACCACCGGATGTCGTCCGGTGATCGGGGCCATGGAAGGAACCCACGCCGACTGTGCACCAGCCATCCGTTTCGGCCGGGCCGGATTCATCGAAGCCGAACGGGTCGGACGGAGTATCGGGGCCGAAGCCGCATCGCTCTACGACCGGATGGAGGGAGAACTGACCGATCGGGTCGAGCTGGCGGCGGGGATACGCGAGCTCGACCTCGACAATGGTGGGGATGTCATCGGAAGCCACCGCCTGGCTTCGCCCCTGCTTGGTGCTTCCCAAGTGGCCGGGGCAAAGGAGAACACCACCCCCGCACTGCACCTGATTCCCCCGTTTCGTGCCGGCTACCCCAAACCGTTCTCGAAGCGCCTCCCGCAAGGAGCCAAGTGGGTACTTGGATCGCGCCGATTGCAGCCCCTCATCCTGCCCACCGAAGACTTCCCCCGGGTGTTGACCATCCAGGTACTGCGCATCGGTGACACCGCCATCGTGGGCGCACCATTCGAGATCACGGTGGAGGCCGGGCGCCGCATCGCCGAAGCCGTGGACCGAACAGGCATCGGGGCTGGCACCGGCGGCGGCCACACCATCGTCTCGTCAGTGGCCAATGGGTACTGCGGATACTGCACCACGGCGGAGGAATACAGCCTCCAGTACTACGAGGGAGGCCACAATCTCCATGGTCCCACCACCCAGTCCTGGCTCGCCGCCCAGGCGGCCCGGCTGGCCCACGAAGTGGCTGCCGTCGGCAATGGCTACGTCACCGACGTGCTCCCGGAGCGCACCTTCTCCCTGGCGATTCACCGCTACCTCCCGCCCGCCGGTGTTGACGCCCTGGCGCCGAGGCGGGTGCAAGAGCCGGCCGAGTACCACGACGGAGCCGGAGAGGATCCGGGGCGGTGGGAGCTTCGCTTTCACGACGCGGCACCCGGCGACCTGCGTTGGCACGATCCCCTGGTGCGAGTGGAGCGCGAGGAGGCTCGACTCGGTTGGGCAACCGTAGCGGACGACCAGGGGGTCAACCTTGGAGTCGTTTACCTTGGCAACTACAAGACCGGCGATGGCCATAGCTACGCCGCTCGCTGGTACAACCCGTGGTTGGGCGCCGGACGACGCCACCGATTTGTGTTGTTGGCCAATGGGGGTCGATCCGAACTGGCGTCTGATCCGTTCGACTGAGTACTCCCACGCCCGAGGCGCATTGCCCACTTGTCCAGGTTTAGTCGTAGCGGGGTGAGATGAAGCGACTCCACGATGGCACGGAGACAGCTGACTACCGTGTTCACCACCATCACGACTGTCGCCGTCGAATGACAAGTATCGCCACTCCATTGGGTGAAGGCGGTCGGAAGGCGGAGCGTGGAATCGGGAGTCCTGTGCCCACCTCGAACTGTCGAAGCCAACGGCCTGTTCCAGAAGCATCACCAGAAGCCCAGCGGCGCGCCACGTGCCATGGAACCACGACGTCGTCACGGATCAGCCGACTACCGGGTGACACCAACCGGCCCGACAGTGCCGCAGTGATGGCAAACGGGGGGGGTTGGCAACCACCCTGAACGGATGCCGGGACAGCCAAAGTTCGGCGGCATCGGCCATGACAGCCTTGACCGGGTCGAGGTCGAATCGCTGTCTCAACAAAGCTGCCCCTTTGGGATGTAGCTTCACCGCCACAACGCGAGCGCCGCTCGTCACCAGCGATGAGGTGATCGCTCCCGTCCCCGCCCCGACATCCAGAACGAGGTCACCCGGGCTGACCCGTGCGTCAACGACTATCCGTTCTGCCTACCGGTTATCGAGCTGATGCCATCCCCAGTGTGCTCCCGACTTCGCGGACACGACGAACCATCGTGAACGTTGTCATACTGCGCGTGTTCGGCAACGGCCTGGGGAGTACGGCTTGGGCAGTACGGAACTGTCGATTGGGCAGGTGCCTTCTCCTCCGACCTCCTCCGAGACCACTGGTGTGAACTCAGATCGCCTCGACGACCACGTTGGGAAACGCCGCGGCCAGTCGACCAATATCGGTGGGATCACCGGTGAGAACAATGCCGCCCCCGGCCTCGACGGCGGTGGCCACCACGTGGGCGTCAGCCATCAACTCCGATCCGGCGCCAGCCGCGGCCAGCACGCCACCGACATACCGGGCGAACGACCGATCGGTATCACGCACGTCGATGGCGCGACTCTCCCTCGACAAGCACGAATCGACTCTGGCATTTCGACCCGGGCCCCGGTAAAGCTCGGCCAGTACGACAGCGGGCACCAACACAGGCCGTCTCAGTGCCGCGGCGGCATCGAATGCCCGTCGGACCGATCGCATCCGAATTGAATCAGGCCCCGCCAGCGCGTTGAATGCTTCGGCATCCAACACTATCGGTTTCACTTTCTGACACCCATCTAGTCGAGGGACTCGAACAGTTTGGTCAGGCGGGCAATCTCAGCCAGATCCTCGGGTGTGTCGAGCGGGCCATACTCGCGATCCATGCGATCGAGCATGGCCCGGAGCGCCCTCTGCTGTTGCATGAGGTGGACATGTTGGCGAACCGCTTCATTGACCACCGACGACAACGTCCCCTCGTCCTCTTCGAGGGCGGCGACCAGGTCTTCGTCGAGCGTGAGCGAGACTTTGCGCTTGGTTGCCATCGGGCGCTTGGTTGCCACGGGTCCCATTGGTAGTCAGGGGCGCGGTGCTCGCAGTGCGAGTCCGGTTCCCCATCCCCCTTTCAATCCGTACGTGCGGTTTTCCCGCATACGGCTTACCGACGGTCTTCTTGACATGGTTACGCTGCCTTCGGGTAACGAATAGTGCCCATGAGCTTGTGCAGGCCCTGGTCGTGGAACCAGGTGCTGGTCCATTTGTCCGCCTGGCCCGCCCGTAGGTTGCGGCCGCGCTTCTTTACCAGCAAGCGAAACAGCCTCCACCACACGTAACGGTCCATCGAGACGAACTTATCGGCCGCATTCCCGGTGCGGAAGTAGTTGCCCCATCCCCGAAGGAATAGGTTGAGCCGCCCGATGACGACTTCCAACTCCTGTCCGACCTGGCTTCGGCCGGTGAGTGCCTTGACTCGTGCTCGTGCCCGCTTCATGGACTGCACGGACGGCCAGCGATGGAGGTAGTAGCGGATGATCCGCCGCTGCTCCCACTGCTTTCCCGACATGCGGGCATGGAGATGGCAACCGAGGAAGTCAAAGCCTTGCGTGCCTTCTCGGAGGTCGACCACACGGGTCTTGTCCGGATGAAGGCTCAAACCGAGATCACCCAGGATGGCGGATGCCCGCCGGTGGGCTTCTTCGGCTTGTTCCTGGGACGAGCACAGCACCACGAAGTCGTCCGCATAGCGGACGACTTCTCCGACGCCATGTTCAGCCCAGGCCCGGTCGAAGACGTGCAGGTAGATGTTGGCAAGGAGAGGTGAGATCACCCCGCCCTGGGGCGTCCCGGTGACCGACTCCAGGAGCTTCCCATTGTCCAACACGCCTGCACGCAGCCACTGGCGAAGCAACTTGAGCACCCTGCGATCCGACACACGAGCCTCGACCAGCGAGAGCAGTCTCCCATGGTCGATTTCGCCGAAGAAGTTCTTGATGTCGGCCTCGAAGACGAACTGTCGTCCCTTGATGAAGCCGACCCTGATCTTCTCCAGAGCGTCGGTGGCCGAATGCTTCGGGCGGAACCCGAAGCTGCAGGGAAGAAAGTCAGCCTCGAAAAGAGGTTCGAGGATGATCTTCGTCGCCTGCTGGCACACGCGATCGCGCACGGTAGGGATGCCCAGCGGCCGCTTCTTGCCGTCGGGCTTTGGAATCTCCACCCGGCGCACAGGCGACGGGCGGTAGATGCCTGCACGGAGGTCTGCTTGGAGCTCGGCAATCATCTGCTCTGCTCCATAGTCCTCCACTTCTGCCAGGGTCAAACCATCGATCCCGGCAGATCCACGATTGGCTCGGACCCGCTCCCACGCCTCCCACAGAACGTCACTTCTGTAGATGCGGTCATACAGAGCGTGGAAACGCCGACCCGGAGACTGCTTGGCCGCAGCCCATAGCCGGTTCTGGAGTCGTCGCACTTTGACCGGAGGCAGATGCTGCCCCTGGGGGTAGATGGACTGAGAGGTCCCAGCCATGCCCTCGTGCTTACCTCCTCGACCAGCGTGACCGAAGTCGGGGTCCTTCCCTCCTGCCGGGTTCATCCCGGCGATCATCGGTACTACGACCCCGTCGGACTCCCGCTTCCCTCCGCTCGACTTCACCATTGGCTTATACGAGCGGTCTTTGCTGACAAGGCTGGAAAGACGGGTCTCTCCTGTTCCGAACCACACCGTGCGTACGTGCCGCTCCCCGTACCCCGAGAGGACCCGACCAAGGGCATTCCGGAACGCCAGTAGGTCGGACATTGGCCTTCGCCGTGAAATGAGCGGCTCGGCTCCCCCGTTGTGAATGTGACGAGGCTGCAGGACTCGTGCTTGGTAGCACTACGGCCCGCACGCTTGCTCCCTCCAAAGAGGCTTTTGACACCCCGCTCAGGCCGCCGCCTCTCGACGACGAACCGGGGTCTGCTACTGGGCTCTCCGGCGATTACCCAGACGGGACTTGCACCCGCAGGTCTGGTCCAGCTTTCAGGACGCAACATCCCAACAATGTAGCATCACATGTGCTACACCATGCTGAATTCCCACCGGCCCATGGGGGTTCCGTCACCGGTAAAGGAGCCCCATACGCCAACGCCCCGATCGCCGCGGGGCTCGGTCGAGACGGTCACCGTATGGGGTTCCGGCGCCGGTACTATGCGTGACCTTTCCCTTGAGCGCCTTGATCGACAGCAGCCTCCACAGGTGCGTCATCACGCGGCGGGACGCGCCGCGTGCCAGGATCGTATTCCTTGCCAACGCCGAAACACCGACCGTCCCACCTTCGCGCCGCGGACCCACCGCCGATGTGCGACGGCGAAGATCCAATGGGACCATGCCCAGCCTTTAGGTCGAAGCCAACGCAACTATAATCCCCTGTATCCAGGCAGCGGCGCCTTGGCGTCAGTCACCGCCTTCGTACTTGAACGACACCTTGACCTTTGCTCGGTAGGCCTTCACCTGCCCCTCCTCCAGCTGCAGGTCGAGTTCTACCACTTCAGCAACGCGCAGGTCCCGCAGCGAGCCGGCCGCCTTTGTCACCGCCGCACTTGCGGCCTTCTCCCACGACTGTTCGCTGGTACCTACCAGCTCGATGACCTTGTACACGTTCTCAGCCATGACCGTCCCCTTCCGTCTGCGAATGCAGCTACTCGTTAGCATTCCTAGCACCAAACCGCGAGGCACCGAACCTGGTCGCCAGCCCAGGCACCCCGTGTCGTAAGGGGCGGGCGTCATAGGCACAGAGGGATACGACGAAGCGCTCGCCGAGTGGGACCTTCAGCAGAACCCCGATCGTGCACCGGTTGTCTCGACAGCAACCGGCTGGCAGGAAGCCATGACCCTTGTGCATGCGGTGGCGACCTCACCCGATCATGCAGTGGCGCCGGCGGTGGAGGCGCTCGACGATCCCGAAGCGAGCAGCGAAGCGTTGCGCCATGTTCTCGTCGGCGGTGTTCACTCAGTCGAAGACTTTGCCGCAGAGGTCGCAGAGGCGGAAGAACCCTTCGGCACCCTTTCGACGTCGCTCGAATCGGAGTGATCAGCATCGAGAATCAACCTCCGTCGGAAGTGACCCCGAACGCCTACTAGACGTGTGATCCTTCTTGTATCCCAGTGTCTTTCACATACAGGTGGAAGGGTGCCGGGATAGTGACTCGGTGCGCACCGCTTCGCAGCGGATGCTCAGACCTCGATCAGCTGGATCTCGGGATCGAGCCGTCTGAGATCGTCAGGGTCCGAAGTCACCACCCTTTGGCCGCTGCGACGTCCGCAAATGGCGACGTGGGCGTCCACGACGTCGGCAGTCCCACTTGCAGCCAGCAACCTCCCGACACTCGTGGCATCGACCCGGTCGAGGGCGACAACGTCGGTGTTCGGCTGCCGGATCAACCGTGCCAGCCGCACCTGTCGCTCCGGTCGACGGATCGCCTGAGAAAGGGCAGTGGCCGGAATGGTGATCGGCGCGCTGGTCTGGGCCGCTCGGGCCAGCAACACGATGACGCGACGATCGTTGCGATCCAACGCAATCAGCCCCCCGGTATCGAACGTGAGCCCCGGCATCAGGCCACCGAACGAGTGCGGCGCTCCGGCTTTCCGAGCATGTCATCGGCCCACGTCTTTTCTTCGTCCGAGAGAGCACCGCCGGTGTCACGGAGCGCTTGGGCGAGCAGCGCGCCCCAGCCGGCGACGTCGTCGAGGGCCACGCCCACGGCGTGCTGTACAAACCCTGAAATGGTCGGTGCGCTGCCGGCCTCCACAAGCGCTCGGATCCGATCTAGCTGTTCCTGGTCGAGGGTGATCGTGACTTTCCTGGTTGCCATACCAATTACCATACACAGCCAGTGGCAGGGATGTCCGCGATTACATGTACAACAATGACTAGTTGCTGCGGTTCGCGCTAACTGCTGGTCGAGGCAAACGGAAAGTTCGCCGTCCATCGCCAGGTACCGTCGAAAGCAATAGTGAGGGCTTCATAACCATCGAGCCCTTCGACCAACGCCAGGGCCTCTTCTCCAGCGACCGCGACTGCGGTGGCCAGCGCGTCGGCGAGGCCGAGATCAGCCCCGGAGACGCTCGCAGAGGCGACCCGCGCAGTTGGCTGTCCGGAATGAGGATCAATCAGATGATGGCCGCGCTCGTAGGTGCCCGAAGTCGCAATCGCCCCGGGAAGCTCGACGACGCAGGCGAGGTGTCCCGGTGAAGAGGGATCGACGATGCCGATCCTGAAAGGTTTGGCGAACTCCGGGCCACCGATGCTCGCGATGTCGCCCGCCGCATTCACGATCGCACCTCGGATCTCGGTCGAGGCGAGCGCGGACAGAGCGCGCTGCGCGGCCCAGCCCTTCACATACCCGGTCGGGTCGACGCCCCCTGGCATCGCCCACGGGTCGAACCATCCACAGGACATCTCGCGTGCGGTCTCACATTGCTCGAGAACTTCGGCAACCTCTGGCGGGGCCTGCTCACAAGTGATCTCGCCGCGGCGAAGCCGACTGATCGGGCTGTCCACCTTCCATGTGCTGAAGACCGCGTCGGCGCTCTGGAGTATGGCCCGGGCCCGTGCCAGGTTCCGATGGACCTCGACGCCCGACGTACCGGCGTCGGTATAGACATCGATCGTCACAACGGTGCCCATCACCTGTTCGAGGTGGTGAATCGCATGTCGTCGCTCCGCGGCTTCACCGGTGCCCCGCAGAACAGACGTCATGAGAAGCCGAGCTGGGTGAGCGCTGACTGGAGCGACTGGGTGAATCCAGCGCTCGTATAGCTTGCACCCGATACACCTTGGATATTCGCACTCTGTGCCTGCAAGGCCTGCTGTTCGAGGACCGGGATCGACTGCTGGTCGATCGACTGGGAGCGAGCGTTCCCACCGTCGTCGAGCGAGGCGATCCCGACCTTGGTGATCTTCGCGCCGGTTACGGTGACGGAAACCGACAAGATGCCGTAGTTGTAGTTGACCTCCGCGCCATTGGCGGTTCGCGTGGCAGTCGGAATAGTCGTTGCCGGTGTCGTTGCCGGTGTCGACTTCGAGGTGGTCGACGAGGTCGAGGTCGGCGGAGGATTTGCGCCACGAGAGCCAGGACCCGGAGGTGATCCCGCCGCCACCGACGTGGTGGGAGCGCTCCGCGGCGCGGAAGTCGCGGGGAGCACACCGAGGGTGAGGTGAGCGGGTGTCGTGTGAAAGCTCAGCACTCCGACGAGCCCCGCCACGGTCCCCACGATCACGATGGGCGTCCGTCTCACCAAACCTGCTTTATGAACACGCTCATTTGTACCCGATTCCTCCGTGCATCAGAACGAGAACGCTTCGAGATGGATCCGGTCACGATTCACCCCGAGCATTGTGGCCGCAGCAACAATGCTCTCGTTGAAGTCCTTCGGCCCGCAGATGTAGACATCACTCGTGGCGAAATCTGGCACCAGCTGTCGAAGTGCATTGGCGTCCATGCGAACTTGGTGGCGTGAGCCGATGACTTCGTGAAACTGACCGCCGCGCTGCTCGACGAGAGTAGCAATCTCGTCACGGTGAATGATGTCTTCTGGTGTCGACGCCCGGACGACGACCGTAACCCGCACAGACTCGGGCAGGTCCTCGAGAAGCGCGCGAAGTGGAGTGATACCGACCCCCGCACCGATCAGCGCCACGCTCTCAGAAGTGCGTGCGTGTCGGGTGAATGCGCCATAAGGCCCCTCGATGAATACCCGTGTTCCGGGCTTGAGTTGGGCAACCGCGCGGCTCTGATCGCCGAACCCCTTGACGGTCAACCGGATGTAAGGGGGCCGTGGGAGTGCGGAGAGCGAGTACGGGTGTGAGTGCCACCAGAGCTCTCTCGTCAGGAAGCGCCACTGGAAGAACTGGCCTCCTGATACCGCGAGCCGACCAAGGTGTCGACCCGAGCAGGTGACCGAGAAGACCCCGGGTGCCTCCCCTTGGACGGCGACGACCCGGAGCTGGTGCTGAACATTCCGACCGATCGGCCGGGCGACCCGGAACACAATGACGCTTCCTGCCGTAGCCACCCAGATCGCGATCCAAAACGCCCGGGTGAGCGGGTGGCCGATGAACGAGCCACCGGTGACGATCTGGTGGGCGAAGGCGAGAGCAAGCGCGAGGTACGTGTAGAGGTGAACAATCCACCAGGTCTCGTACTTGAGGTGTCGCCGAGCGATCTTGATCGAAGTGACACCGGCCATCACAAGGAGACCGAAAGCAGCGGCTGCGGCAAGTACGTCTGGATAGGTGGTGAGGAAGGCCCAGAGCTGTCGGAGCGCGCCCACCTTTGCAAGCTGGGCGTAGCCAAGCGTGACGAGAGCGACATGCAAAGTGATGAGCCCAAGCGACCACGGTCCGATCCGGCGGTGCCAACGGAGAAGTCGATTTTGACCGACCGCTCGCTCCAGCCAAGGGAAGCGCGCGATGAGCACCACCATGACCAACATCAGGTACGCGCCGGTGAATCCGGTCAGCCGGCCCGCGGCGATCAGCAAGCCCCCGGGCGCAGCGAGCGAACCGCGGGTCTCCCCGGCGACGACCAGAGCGAGCGTGACGCCAAAGCCGAGACCGGCAAGTGCAGCGAACACATCGGCGATCCGGGGGATCGGCGTATGACCTGGCCGGCCCCGAGGCGCAGCTGTTGCACTCACCCAGACCGAGGGATCAGCCGAGGTCAGCTGGTTTGCAGGCACAGCACGATGGTAATGGGCCATGTTGAAAAAAAGGGATCGGCCTGGGAATCCTGAGGCCCTTGGTTTGAGTTAGTGGGGTCTCCAGCTAACCAATCATGATGTTCATGTCTCCCTTGGGGTCCACCGCTGAAGAGCTGGTCTCCAATAGCTTCGGGAGCACCGAGGTTCTGGATCTGACTTGATTGGTCGGACGGCAGTGATGCCCCTCCGTTGTCGGTCCGGTCCTCGGCAAAAGAACATAGATGTGGCACGTCCCGCTCCAGAGGGGTGATGGGTCGACCTGCGTGAACAGGTCCTCCCACACCGTCACTCCTTCACGGGACGGCCGTGCCACCCCTGACCAACTTGAAAGGAAGGGATGGCAATGACCATCGTAGAAGTCGACCGTGCCATTGTTGGTGGAGTCGACACCCACCTCGACAACCATGTCACTGCTGCTCTTGACCCATTGGGTGCGCTCTTGGGCAGCGAGTCATTTGCGACAACTCCGGCCGGCTACAAGTTGCTCCTTTCGTGGCTGGGCCAGTTCGGAACAGTGACCAAGGTGGGCGTCGAGGGAACCGGAGCCTATGGGGCAGGCCTGGCCCGGTTCTTGCGCAAAGAGGGCATCGACGTCGTCGAAGTTGACCGGCCCAATCGCATGGCTCGGCGTCTGCATGGCAAGTCGGATCCACTCGACGCCGTCGAAGCGGCTCGAGCGGCCCTCTCGGGAAGAGCTGGCGGGCAGGCCAAGACCCGCGACGGTGCCGTCGAGGCGATCCGGGTGCTTCATGTCGCCAAGCGCTCGGCCACTCGCGCTCGTGCCAAGGCACTTACCCAGATGCGTCATCTCACCTACACCGCCCCCGACCAGCTCCGATGCTCCATGAAGGGGCTTCCTGGCAACAAGCTGGTCACTGAAGCACGCAGGCTGCGACCCCGGAGCTCATCTGACCCCGTGACTTCGGCCACCAAGGCTTCTCTCTCAAGCCTGGCCCATCGGATCGATTCCCTCGATCGCGAAATCGTCGAACTCGAAGCACTACTCGCTCCCTTGGTGGAGGCCACCGCTCCTGAGCTCTTGGCTCTTTTGGGCGTCGGCATCGACACGGCAGCCGCCTTGCTCGTCGCCGCCGGCGACAACGCACAACGGCTGCACTCCGAATCGGCCTGGGCCCACCTGTGCGGTGTGGCACCGATTCAGGCCTCCTCGGGCAAGGTCACCCGCCACCGCCTCGACCGTGGCGGGGATCGCCAGGCCAACAGCGCCCTGTGGCGCATCGTGATCGTCCGACTCGCCCACGATCCCGACACTCGGGCCTACATGGAGCGCCGGCTCAAAGAAGGTCGCTCAAAGCGCGAGGTCATCCGAATCTTGAAGCGCTATGTCGCCCGCGAGGTCTACCACTACCTCCCTCGCGGCTAGCCCGGAGTTGTGGACCTGTCTCACATCTAACCTGCCGACCTCGAAGGTTTGGCTTTACTCCGGCTTGACGGTCCACGGCCCCGCCCTCACTTCTCGAAGACGCGTGGCTTGATAGGAGCTTGCCCTCAAATACCGAGTGGCCCCTGATTGGTTCGCCCGCTGTTTTCACTCCCGAAATTCCCCTCAAGGGACTTGACATGTAATAGGAGCGTCGGTGGACACGAACCGCCTCGAAGACGCGTCGGACGAGACGGTAGAGGAAGGACAGGGCCATGGAGGGTGAGCTTCGCTGAGCGGGTTTCAACTGGTCAAGCCGGGTTGAAGAGTTTCTGGACCCTTCAGCCGCTTCCCAGCACCAATCCGTTCAAGACAGCCAAACTTCACCGCATTGGCGCAGAGCCGCCACCTCACACCACGCGGCCTTCGCTGTAATGGAGGAGCCGGATCTACCAGCCACGGAGGCTCAGTTTTGGTGATGACTCGCGCCGACACAACGAGGCTGATTATCGCGAACTCCATCGCAACCGTGTGCGGCGGTGCCATTTGGTTTCCCGCTCCCTCGACGTCCTACCTATGACTGATGACTGCACTACCAGTCACGGTTGTCTAGAAACTTCTGGTCCCGCTCAGCCTGCCAGCGAATGCGTTCCTCGGCGGATTTCTCCAATGATCGGTAGAAGCGCTCTGTCCATGATCCCGGTGCGAGAGTGCTCGCTATCGCACGAGCTTGGTCGCGCTGTTGGACATCTCTTGGGAACGGCTGACCAGGCGATCCCGTGTATGAGCCGCTAGTTACAGCACCGTGCATCGCCCCACCAACCTCGCCTACCGCATCCTCGCTGACCTTGGCTGCGGCTTCCAACACTCGTGAGACGAGTGATGGATTTGTAAGGAAGAGGTCCCGCGGCATGTTGCGAAGTATCGATGACACCGCCCTCACCGATGCTTCGTCGCGAAGGTTCGCAATCGTGTCTTCTACGAACGACATCACATCGGGGTGGTCAAAGTTCTGAGCAACAGCTGCAAACAGCTGACCTCCTGCCTGCTGG
>Ga0097691_1000023_pt1 | contig 141992 bp, 124 predicted proteins | sample NGESurdeep072012_8_FD_72858 | JGI IMG/M metagenome (GOLD analysis project Ga0097691, IMG submission 72858) | Arctic peat soil microbial communities from Barrow, Alaska - NGEE Surface sample 210-1 deep-072012 | ecosystem: Environmental > Terrestrial > Soil > Wetlands > Peat ... | reverse complement strand
AGTCGACCACCCCCCGGGCGGCCTGCGGGTGCCGACGTCGTGTGACTTCGAAGCGACGGATGAGCACGTCGTCGGCCGCGTCCAGGAACAGGATCCGGACCCGGTTTCGTCCGGCGATGAGCGAATCGACCGCCGGCAACACGTCGTCGAGGTCCCCTCCCCCCCGACCGACCACGAAGGCCACCCGCTCCATCTCGGAGCCGGCTCCGTCGACCAGTTCGGACACCTTGGTGATCAGGGCGGACGGCATGTTGTCGATCACGAACCAGCCCAGGTCCTCCAACGTGGCGCCGGCCGTCGACCGCCCCGCCCCGGACATGCCGGTCACCACCAGGTACTCGCTCATCGGTCCACTCTCACCCGTCGCACGGTCATCGGTCCACGGCCAGCGGCGTGTGCAGGCGCTCGAATACCGCAGTCCCCACGTCGGCCGGCAACCACGATAGGCCCATCAGATCGTCCCGGGTGGCTTTGCGAAGTTCGCCGAGGCCGCCGAACTGCTCGACCAGGCGACTCCTGCGCTTCGGTCCGAGGCCCGGAACACCGTCGAGGGCACCCACCGTCATGCGCTTGCCCCGTAGCGTGCGGTGGTACGAGATGGCGAACCGATGGGCTTCATCACGGAGGCGCTGGAGCAGGTACAGGGCCTCGGACTGGCGGGGCAGGCGGACGGGCACCGAGGAGCCCGGCAGGTAGACCTCCTCGAAGCTCTTGGCCAGTGAGGCGACCGGCACGCGGTCGGTAAGGCCGAGCCGTTCGAGCACCCGGGTGGCAACGTGGAGCTGCCCGAGGCCGCCGTCGATGAGTAGGAGCTGGGGCGGGTAGGCGAATCTCCGGCGTCCCGTGGTCGGTGCCGAACCGTCCGGTCCGTCTCCCCCGGCGGCGCTCTCGCGCTCGTCGTCGAGCAGGGCGGTGAGCCGTCGGGTGAGCACCTCCTCCATGGCTGCGTAGTCGTCGTTGCCGGCCACCGTCGCCACTTTGAAGTGGCGGTAGTCGCTCTTTTTGGGCAGTCCGTCCTCGAACACCACCATCGACCCGACGTAGTCGGTGCCCTGCAGGTGGCTCATGTCGTAGCACTCGATCCGCAGGGGGGCGTCGGGCAGGCGGAGCTCGCGCTGCAGCGCCTCGAGAGCCCGGGCCCGGCTGTTGTGGTCGGCGGTCCGCTGCAGGCGATGGCGGACGAAGGCCTCGCCGGCATTGCGTTGCACGGTCTCGAGCAGGGCCGCCTTCGGACCCCGCAACGGCACCCGGACGGCTACGGGACCTCCCCGGCGCTCCGTCAGGTACTCCACCACGGCGTCGAGGTCGGCCGCCATGGTGGGTACCAGGATCTGGCGGGGCACCCCGGAGGCGGCGTCGGCGTACAGATCGACCAGGAGACGCTCGACCAGCTCCGGCGGCGATAGGTCCTCGACCTTGTCGACGAACAGGGCTGAGCGCCCGATGACCCGGCCGGACCGCACATGGAAGACCTGGACAGCCGCCTCCAGCTCATCCTCGGCCAGACCCAGCACGTCGAGGTCCTCGGGTCGGTCGAGCTCCATCTGGCGGACGGCATCGGCGGCGCGGACGGCCTCGAGCTTGTCCCGCAGGACGCCGGCCCGCTCGAAGTCGAGGGCGGCCGATGCCTCACCCATAGCTTCGGAGATCTGACGCTCGAGCGGCCCGGTGTCGCCGGCCAGGAACGTGGCCAGGTCGGACACCATCCCGTCGTACTCCTCGTGGGTCACGGCCCCCACGCATGGGCCGGAGCACCGTTCGATGTGGAAGAGCAGGCACGGTCGCCCCAGGCGCTCATGGTTGCGGAACTTGGCGTCCGAGCAGGTACGCACCGGGAACGACCGCAGCAGCAGGTCGAGGGTGCCCCGGATGGCCCCGACGTTCGGATAGGGACCGAAGTACCGGACCCCCTTGCGCTTGCGTCCCCGGACGACTGCCGGCTTCGGCCATTCGTCGCCCACGGTCAGGGCCAGCCACGGGTAGCTCTTGTCGTCCTTGAGCCGGACGTTGAACCGGGGTTGGAACTGCTGGATCAGATTGTGCTCGAGAAGGAGGGCCTCGGCCTCGGAGCCCACCACCATCCACTCGACGTGGTCGGCGGCAGCCACCATCTGGGCGGTGCGGGGGGCCAGGCTCCCCGGGTCCTGGAAATAGGAGTTCACCCGGGACCGCAACGACTTGGCCTTCCCGACGTAGAGCACGCGGCCGTCCTTGTCGACGAACTGGTACGAGCCGGGTTCGTCGGGGATGCTGGCGGACTGGGGACGGGTGGCCACGGCTCCAGTGTGCCGTGTCGACGGCCGGTCCCGGGTCGACCGGCCGAGGAGTATGGACACCCGGTCCAGGGACATGGAACGCGATTCCAGGTCAGAGGCAATACACTGGCGAGACGCCGGCCTGGATTCCGGCGACATCTACCGCTCCGGGGCCGACATCCCCGCGGATGGGCGACCAGGCTGTCCCCGCCGGCCACTGACCGGAGCGCCTCCCCGAGGAGGTCATACCCCACATGCTCCGCCTACAGAACGCCCTACCCGACGCGTACTCGAATGCCTCCCCCGAGGAGCTGGCCGACCGCATACGGGCGGCCAAGGAGTCACTCGGCTCCCGGCTGGTGATCCTGGGTCATCACTACCAGCGGGACGAGGTCATGGCTTGGGCCGATGCCCGGGGCGACTCGTTCGGGCTGTCCCGGATCGCCGCCAGCCAGACCGAGGCCGAGTACGTCGTGTTCTGCGGCGTCCACTTCATGGCCGAGTCGGCCGACATCCTGACCGGGGACCACCAGCAGGTCATCCTCCCCGACCTCAACGCCGGGTGCTCCATGGCCGACATGGCCGACATCGACTCGGTCGAGGAGGCGTGGGAGACACTGTCGGCCGTCACCGACATCGAGCGGGTGGTGCCCGTCACCTACATGAACTCGTCGGCCGCCCTGAAGGCATTTGTCGGTCGCAACGGCGGCGTGGTGTGCACGTCGTCCAACGCCCGGGCCGTGCTGACCTGGGCTCTCGGAGACGACGGCACCGGGCGGAGCCGGGGCGACCAGGTTCTGTTCTTCCCCGACCAGCACCTGGGCCGCAACACCGGATTCGAGCTCGGCTACGGCGCCGACGACATGGCCGTGTGGAACCCTCGGCTGGCCTCGGGCGGTCTGGACGACGGGACGCTCAAGTCGGCTTCGCTGCTGCTGTGGAAGGGACACTGCTCGGTCCACCAGCGCTTCCGACCGTCCCACGTCGAGGCCTTCCGCGCCGAGCACCCCGACGGCATCGTGGTTGTCCACCCCGAGTGCGCCCACGATGTGGTCGAGGTGGCTGACCAGGTCGGCTCGACGGACTACATCATCACGGCCGTCGCCGAGGCCCCGGCTGGTTCGGTCATCGGCGTCGGGACCGAGATCCACCTGGTGAAGCGGCTCGACGACGAGACACCCGACAAAACGGTGGTGTCGCTCGACCCACTGGTGTGCCCGTGCTCGACCATGTTCCGCATCGACGCCGCCCACCTGGCCTGGGTGCTCGAGGGGCTGGTCGACGGTGAGGTCCGGAATCGGATCGTGGTCGACGAGGAGACAGCGACCTGGGCCAAGGTGGCGCTGGAGCGGATGCTCGCCACCGTCTAGGCCAACCGTCGTTGCCACCCTGGCCGTCCGGGACCGGTACCGGGGTCAGGAGACGGCGGCGACCTTGTTGGTGGCCGGCTTCTTGGCGACGGCCTTTTTTTTCACCGGTTTCTTGGTGATGGCGCTCGTGGTGACCGATTTCGTGGCCGCCGGCTTCTTGGCGACGGCCTTCTTGGCGACGGCCTTCTTGGCGACGGCCTTTTTGGTCGGGGTCCTCGAGATCGGCTTGGTCGGTACTGCCTTCGCCTTGCCGGCCACCTTGGTCGCCCGGCCATTGGTACCGGATGCCACCGTGGGGGCGGCGATGCCGGGCAGGACCCCGAGCATCGGGGCCAGGACCTGACCGGTGTAGCTCTCCCGCACCGCCGCCACCTGCTCGGGGCTGCCCTCGGCTACCACGGTGCCACCACCGTCGCCGCCTTCGGGACCCATGTCGATGATCCAGTCGGCGCTTTTCACGACGTCGAGGTTGTGCTCGATGACGATGACCGTGTTGCCTTGGTCGACCAGCCGGTTGAGCACGTCGAGCAGCTTGCGCACGTCGTCGAAGTGCAGGCCGGTGGTCGGCTCGTCCAGCACGTAGAGCGTGGTGCCAGTCGATCGGCGGCTGAGCTCAGATGCCAGCTTGACCCGCTGCGCCTCGCCGCCGGACAGGGTGGGGGCCGACTGGCCGAGACGGATGTACCCGAGGCCCACGTCGACCAGCGTCTGGAGGTGGCGGGCAATGGGCGGTTGGGCGGCAAAGAAGGCCAACGCCTCCTCGCACGACAGGTCGAGCACGTCGGCGATGGTCTTGCCGCGGAAGGTCACTTCGAGGGTGTCCCGGTTGTACCGGGCACCGTGGCACACCTCGCACGGAACGTAGATGTCGGGCAGGAAGTGCATCTCGATGCGCAACGTGCCGTCGCCTGAGCACGCCTCGCACCGCCCGCCTTTCACGTTGAACGAGAACCGACCGGGCAGATAGCCGCGCACCTTGGCCTCGTTGGTCTGGCTGAACAGCTTGCGGATGTGGTCGAACACCCCGGTGTACGTGGCCGGGTTCGACCGGGGCGTCCGCCCGATCGGGGCCTGGTCGACATCCACCACCTTGTCGATGTGCTCGACCCCGGTGATCGTGCGGTGCAGGCCGGGCAGGCTCTTCGCCCGGTGGACCTGTTTGGCCAGCGACCGCAGCAGAATGTCGTTGACCAGGGTGGACTTCCCCGATCCGGACACCCCGGTGATGGCCACGAACTGACCGAGCGGGAACTCGACCGTCACGTCCTTCAGGTTGTGCTCGCGGGCGCCGTGGACCACCAGGTGGTGGCCATTGCCCGGACGGCGGAACTGGGGCACCGGGATCGACTTGGCGCCGGACAGGTACTGGCCGGTCAGCGATTCCGGGTTCTCCAGGATGCCGTCGGCTCCCCACACGGGACCCGAGTGGACGATGCGGCCACCGTGTTCGCCCGCGCCGGGACCCACGTCGACCACGTGGTCGGCGACTTTGATGGTCTCCTCGTCGTGCTCGACCACGATGACCGTGTTGCCCAGGTCGCGCAGCCGCTCGAGGGTGCCGATCAGCCGTTGGTTGTCCCGCTGGTGCAGGCCGATCGACGGTTCGTCGAGCACGTACAGCACGCCGACCAGGCCGGACCCGATCTGGCTAGCCAGGCGGATGCGCTGGGCTTCACCCCCGGACAGCGTGGCGGCCGAGCGGGCCAGGGTCAGGTAGTCGAGACCCACGTCGAGCAGGAACTGCATCCGCTCCAACACCTCACGGAACACCCGGTCGGCGATCATGTGGTCCCGGTCGGACAGTTCCAGCCTCCCGACCTCCTCGACGGCCCGACCGATGGGGAGGGAGCACAGGGCGAAGATGTTGAAGCCTCCGACGGTCACGGCCAGCGACTCCGGCTTCAGCCGGCTCCCCCCGCATTCGGGGCACGGCACCTCGCGCAGGTAGCCCTCGAGGTTGTCCCGCAGGAAGTCTGAGTCGGCCTCGGAGTGGCGCCGCTCGAGCCAGCCGACAATCCCCTCGTAGGTGGAGTGGAACGAGCGCTGGCGTCCGTAGCGGTTGCGATACTTGAGATGGACCTGGTCGCTACCGGTGCCGTACAGGACGAGGTCCTGGTCCTCCTTGGACAGGTCCTCCCACGGGGTGTTCACCGAGAAGCCCCCGAGGTCGGCCACGGCCCCCACCATCCGCTCGAAGTACTGGCTGCGGGCACCGGACCACGGGGCCAATGCCCCCTTGGCCAGTGACTTGGTCGGATCGGGCACCACCAGTTCGGGATCGACTTCATACTTCGTCCCGAGACCGGTACAGGCCGGGCAGGCCCCGTAGGGCGAGTTGAACGAGAAGTTCCGCGGTGACGGATCCTCGAAGCTGATCCCGCAGTGGGTACAGGCCAGGTGCTGGCTGAAGGTGATGGCCTCCTGCTCGGACCCGTCGGCGTCGACCACTACGATCTCGGCCACCCCTTCGGCCAGGCCGAGCGCCGTCTCGAGGGACTCGGTCAACCGGCGCCGGATGTCGTCCCGGCGGATCAGGCGGTCCACCACCACCTCGATGGTGTGGTTTTCGTACCGGGCGAGGTCGAGGCCGGCCCGTTCGGACAGCTCGATCGTCTGGCCGTCGACCCTGACCCGGGCGAAGCCCTGCTTGGCCAAATCGTCGAGCAGGGCGCTGTACTCGCCCTTGCGACCCCGGACCACCGGGGCGAGGACCAGGAACCGGGTCCCGTCATCGAGGGCCAGGATGCGGTCCACGATCTGCTGGGGGCTCTGGCGGGCCACCGGACGGCCGCACACCGGGCAGTGGGGCTTGCCGATCCGGGCGTAGAGCAGGCGGAGGTAGTCGTAGACCTCGGTGACCGTGCCCACTGTGGACCGGGGGTTGCGGGAGGCCGACTTCTGGTCGATGGAGATGGCCGGCGACAATCCCTCGATGAAGTCCACGTCCGGCTTGTCCATCTGGCCCAGGAACTGGCGGGCGTAGGCGCTGAGCGACTCGACGTAGCGCCGCTGGCCCTCGGCGTAGATGGTGTCGAAAGCCAGTGACGATTTGCCCGAGCCCGACAGCCCGGTGAAGACGATCAGCCGGTCACGGGGCAGGTCGAGGGAGACGTCCTGGAGGTTGTGCTCGCGCGCGCCGCGCACCACCAATCGATCAGCCATGGCGGTGAGGATACCGGTGCGAGGGTGGGCTTCCGGCGGGGGCCCCGGGCCGGATCACGCAGGTGCCGGCGCGTCGATGTCGGCGGTCTCGCCCGGCAGGACCGGGCTGCCGTCCACCGGGTCCCGGGCCAGCAACGCCCGCAGTTCGGCCACCTCGTCGCGGATCAGGGCCGCCTCCTCGAAGCGCATCTCCTCGGCCGCTTTCACCATTTCGGCGTCCAATCGGTGGATGAGACTCGAGAGTTCGTCGGCGTCGGGGCCGATTGCGTGGGCCAACTCGGCGGCCATGGCCCGCGGGTCGACGCCGGTACGCTCGCCCCGGGCCCCCTTCTGACGCCGTGGACCGGGGATCGGGGTGAGGCCGGCCAGATTCCCCCCCGAGGCGAAGGCGTCGCCCCGCACCCGCTCCAGGATGTCGGTGACCGACTTGGTGATGCTGCGGGGGTCGATCCCGTGGGCCTCGTTGTAGGTGATCTGGCGGGCCCTGCGACGTTGGGTCTCCCCGATGGCGGCGGTCATCGAGTCGGTGATCCGGTCGGCGTACATGACCACCCGGCCGTTGACGTTGCGGGCGGCGCGGCCCATGGTCTGGATGAGCGACGAGGCTGACCTGAGGAAGCCCTCCTTATCGGCGTCGAGGATGGCCACCAGGGCCACCTCGGGCAGGTCGAGGCCCTCCCGGAGGAGGTTGATGCCGACCAGGACGTCGAATACCCCGAGCCGCAGTTCGCGCAGCAGTTCGATGCGGGCCATGGTGTCGACGTCGGAGTGCAGGTACTGGACCCGCACCCCCTGTTCGGCCAGGTAGTCGGTCAGATCCTCGGCCATCTTCTTGGTCAGCGTGGTGACCAGCACCCGGTACCCGTCGGCGACGGTGGCGTCAATGCGGGCCCGGAGGTCGTCAATCTGCCCGGTGGTCGGCACGATGTCGACCTCGGGGTCGACCAGCCCGGTCGGACGGATGACCTGCTCGACGATGTTGGTGCTGTGCTCCAACTCCCACGGTCCTGGGGTGGCCGACAGGAGGATGACCTGGCCGACCCGCTCGCTGAACTCCTCGAACCGCAGCGGGCGGTTGTCCATGGCCGAAGGGAGCCGGAACCCGTGGTCGACCAGCGTCTCCTTGCGGGAGCGGTCGCCGGCGTACTGGCCCCGGAGCTGCGGGACGGCGACGTGGCTCTCGTCCAGCACGCAGAGGAAGTTCTTCGGAAAGAAGTCGAGCAGGGTGAACGGCGGCTCGCCCGGAGCCCGACCGTCGAGGTGGCGGCTGTAGTTCTCCACCCCACTGCACACCCCGGTCTCGGCGAGCATCTCGAGGTCGTACTCGGTGCGCATCCGGAGGCGCTGGGCCTCCAGGAGTTTGCCGGCGTCCTGGAGCTCACCCAGGCGGCCCCGTAGTTCGTCCTCGATGCCGAGGACGGCCCGGCGCATACGCTCGTCGCCTGTGCCGTAGTGGGTGTTGGCGAAGACCACCAGGTCCTCGAGTTCGTCGCCGATCTCGCCGGTCAGGACATCGAATGGGCGGATCCGCTCCACCGTGTCACCGAAGAACTCGATGCGGACGGCCCGCGACTCATAGGCCGGGTGGATCTCCACCGTGTCCCCGTGGACACGGAACTGGCCCCGGCTGAGGGTCACGTCGTTCCGGGAGTACTGGAGCTCGACCAGCCGCTTGAGCAGGTTCCGCTGCTCGTACTCCTCGCCCGGCTTGAGCGCCACGATCCGGTCGCGGTACTCGTCGGGCGACCCCAGGCCGTAGATGCAGGACACCGAGGCCACCACGATGGTGTCCGGACGGAGCAGGAGCGACGAGGTCGAGGCGTGACGGAGCCGGTCGATTTCGTCGTTGATGGACGAGTCCTTCTCGATGTACGTATCCGACGACGGCACGTAGGCCTCGGGTTGGTAGTAGTCGTAGTAGGAGACGAAGTACTCGACCCGGTTCTTCGGGAAGAACTCCTTCAGCTCAGCGGCCAGCTGAGCGGCCAGCGACTTGTTCGGCTCGATGATCAGCGTCGGCCGCTGGACGGCCTCGACGGTCCAGGCGATGGTGGCCGTCTTACCCGACCCGGTGATGCCGAGCAGCGTCTGGTAGCGGTCGCCGCGCTCGAGCCCCTCGACCAGCCCGGCGATGGCCGTGGGCTGGTCGCCCGCGGGGTGGAAAGGTGAGACGACCTGGAAAGGGGGCACGCTCTGGATGGTACCGGGCGGGTGTATCACCCATGCCTGGGCGCAGGGCCGCCCCGCGCCCCGTGAGCGACCACCGTCGGACCGTCAGGTGGTCTCCGACCCTCGGGTGGCCTCCAGCACGCCGGTCAGGGTGAGGACGAGGTGTCCGCCGGTGCCGGTTCCCGATGGGGTAGGCGGAGCAGCTCGGCCCACACCCGGTCCACCTCGTCGACCAGGTGGTCCTGGTCGCCGGAGTTGTCGACCACGAAGTCGGCACCCTCCAGACGCTCTTGGCGTGTCGGCTGGGCGGCCATCCGGGCCCGGGCGTCCTCCTCGGACATGCTCCGCTGTGTGGTCAGACGATCCAGGCGGACCTCGAGGGAGGCGTCGACCACGACAATGGCGTCCAGGGCCAACATCTCTTTGTGGAGCTCCTTGAGCAGGGGGATGTCCATGACCACGATGGCGTCGGTCCCCTGGTGGGTGTCCCTACCCTCGATCATGGCCAGCCCGATGGCCGGGTGCATGATGGCGTTGAGGTCGGCCAGGTCGTCGGGGCTGGCGAACACCACCGAGGCGAGGCTGGGCCGGTCGATCCGGCCCTCGGCGTCCAGGATGCCGGTGCCGAACCGGTCGATGAGCGGCTGGTAGGCCGCAGCACCCGGCTCCACCACCTCACGGGCCACCTTGTCGGCGTCGACCAGGTGGGCGCCATGGGCCACCAGCAGCTCGGCCACGGTGGACTTGCCGGCCCCGATGTTGCCGGTCAGGCCGATGGTCAGCACGGTTCCGCCACCATCCGGTTCAGGACGCCCGCCGCGGCTTCGAGGCCGTGGCGAAGAGCACCATGGTGGTGGTGTCGAGGTCGTCGGTGACGAAGAAGTCGTCGGCGGTGATGCCCGTCGTCCCGCCGGCATCGCCCCGGGCGATGAGCTTGTAGGCGATGGGTAACGCCCAGGCGTAGAAGCCCACGTACCAGGACCTCGGGATCTTGTGCCGCAGATCGAAGACGTCGAGCTTGAGGACCTTCTGGGCCTTCTCCCTCCGGGCGGTGAAGTCGGCCTTCACGTGGGGGACGGCGTCGAGACCCTGGATCGTCACGTCGTGGAAATGCGCGCTCAGCATGGCCCGCAACTCGGTTGGCTCGAACAGGTGGATGTGGAACGGGTTCTCGAAGTCGGCCGGCGCGTTGGGGGTCAGGAAGAACACCGTTCCATCGTCGGCCAGCACCCGGGCCAGCTCGGAAACATGGCCTTCGGGGTCGTCGAAGTGTTCGATCAGGTGGGAAGAGCATGCCCACGTGAAGCTCCCGGTGGCGAAACCGAGGGCCAGGGCGTTCATCTGGGCCACGTCGAGACCGTCGGCGGACCAGTTGGCCCGGGCCAGCTCGACGGCCTCCTGGCTGTAGTCGACCCCGACCACCTGGCGGTCGTCGGCCAGGAACCGGGCGGACTCGAAGCCCTGCCCGCAGCCCACGTCGAGGACGGTACCTTTCCCCAGGCGCTCGATGACCGTGCGGTAGCCGGCGGCGTGGAGGGCCAGCAGCGAGTCGGGGGTGACCCCCTCCATCGGTCGCTCGCCGGTGAGATGCTTGCCCTTCTTCTCCCCCGTCGCCTCACCGGCGGACGCGCCGCTCACCGGTTCCCCCTGGTGTGACCGTTGCTGTCGTCGACCTGGCGCATCGGGCTCCCCTCTTGGTGCCGGCGGCTGGTGGTGCCGTCCCGGCGCTGGCGTTGTTTACACTACCGACCACTCGTGCCGGAACCAGAACCCTCTCCCGCCGGGCCCACGGACCAGATCACCGGTACGAAGGGCTCTCTCTATTCCCGTCTGCGGTCGCCCGGCGCCCTGCGGACGTGGGTCGACTACATGGCGCTGGCCGTGCTGGCCTTCGTGCCCATGTTGGCCGCCCAACCGGGTGTGGTGACCGACGACACCAAGACCTACCTCTACCTCGACCCGGGTCGCTACGTCCGCCAGGCCGTGTCGCTGTGGGATCCCCACGTCGGGCTCGGGACGGTCACCCACGAGAACATCGGCTATCTCCTCCCCATGGGGCCCTTCTACTGGTTCCTGGCCGAGCTCCACGTACCTCTGTGGGTGGCCCAGCGACTGTGGATGGGCTGCCTCCTCTATGCGGCGGGCGCCGGCGCCCTCTACCTGTGCCGGGTCCTCGGCCTGTCGGGACCAGGTCGGTACGTGACCTCGCTGGCCTTCATGTTCACCCCGTACGTCCTGCAGTACTCGGGCCGGATCTCCGTCATCTTGCTGCCCTGGGCGGGCCTGCCGTGGATGCTGGCCTTCGTGGTCCTCGCCCTCCGGAAGGGCGGCTGGCGGTATCCGGCCCTGTTCGCCCTGGTGGTGGCCATGGTCAGCGGGATCAATGCCAGCTCCATCCTCTATGTGGGAATCGCGCCTGCCCTGTGGCTCCCCTATGCCGTGTTGGTGGCCAAGGACTCCACCTGGCGTAAGGCGTGGGGGGTGGCCTGGAAGGTGGCCGGCCTGACCATCCTGGTGTCGCTGTGGTGGGCGGTCGGGCTCCAGATCGAGGCGGCCTACGGCGTCAACGTCCTCAAGTACACCGAGACGGTGCCCGCCACCAGCGGGGCCTCGCTGGCCTCGGAGATCCTGCGGGGGCTCGGCTACTGGTACTTCTACGGCACCGACCGGGTCGGGCCGTGGACGCAGACGTCCCTGATGTACACCCAGAACGTCGCGTTGATCCTGTGGAGCTTCAGCGTGCCCGCCCTGGCCTTCCTGGCCGCCTTCGTCGCCCGGTGGCGTTACCGGTCGTACTTCATCCTCATCACCGTGGTCGGCATGGTGATGGCCGTCGGCCCCAATCCTTACGAGCACCCCTCGAGCGTGGGCGCCGTCATCAAGAAGATCATGGTGGACACCACCGCCGGCCTGGCCATGCGCTCGACCGACCGGGCATCGCCCCTGATCATCCTGTCGATGGCCATCTTCTTGGGCGCCGGGGTGAGCGCACTCAGCTTCCGGGTCCGCAAGACCAGCCTGGTCATCGGGGCCTTCGCGGTGGCTGCCGTGGCCGGCGCCTCGTCGCCGTTGTGGTCGGGCCAGATCATCGCCAACGGCTTCACCCAGCCGGCCGTCCCGCCGGCCTACACCCGGGCGGCCGCCACCGCCCTCAACACAGCCCATCCGGGCACCCGCCTGTATGCCCTGCCCGGCAACAACTTCGGCGCCCAGAGGTGGGGGGACACCATCGACACCGTGTATCCGGGACTCATGACCCGGCCCTTCGTCACCCATGAGCAACAGATCATGGGGTCACTCCCGACCGCCGACGTTCTGGAGGCCGTTGACGGCCCCCTGCAGAACGGGGTCATGAACTGGAATGCCATGGCACCGATGGCCTCACTGCTCAGTGCGGGCGACGTGCTCGTCGAGTACGACCAGGCCTACGAGCGTTACGACACCCCGAACCCCCAGACGGTCGCCGCCCAGCTGACCACCCCGCCCCCCGGCCTGGTCGATCCGGTCACCTACGGCACCCCACGCCCCAACGTCTCGCTCCTCCCCCACTTCGACGAGGGTTCCCTCGCCCTGCCGGCCAACCCGGGCTGGCCGTCGCCGCTGATGTCCTACACGGTGACTCACCCCCGACCCATCGTCCGCACCGAGTCGACGGCCACCCCCCTGGTGGTGGACGGTGACGCCAACGGGGTGGTCGGTGCCGCCAGCGTCGGCCTGCTGTCGGGCAACCCGACCATTCTCTACTCGGGCACCCTCGACACCAACAAGAAGCTACAGAAGGCGACCCTGTCCAAGCCGGCCGACCTGGTGGTCACCGACACCAACCGGAAGCAGGGCTACCGGTGGAACTCCCTCAACGAAAACACCGGCTACACCGAGACGGCCGCCCAGGGCCCCGACACCACTGACCCGAGCGACGCCCCGCTCAACCTCTTTCCTGGGGCGCCGACCGACGCCCAGACGACCACGGTGCTGGCCGGGGTGTCATCGGTGACGGCCTCCTCCTACGGGTCGTCCATCACCTACCTGCCCGAGGACCGGCCGGCTGCCGCCCTTGATGGCAACACCCAGACGGCGTGGCTGACCAACTCGTTCACGGGGCAGATCGGCCAGTGGTGGCAGGTGGTCCTCGACGCACCCCGCACCGTCGACCACCTCCTCCTGGTCCAGCCTCAGACGGGCGACCCCGACCGACACATCACCCAGGTGACCCTGACCTTCGACGGCACCCACCGGGAGACCATCCCGCTGTCCACGGTGTCGCGCACCGCGGCCGGCCAGGTCGTCACCTTCCCGGCCCGGTCCTTCACCACCCTGCGCGTCACCGTGAGCGGGGTGACGGTCGACAATCCTTCGACCCCGGTCGGCTCGCGCAGCTCGGTCGGCTTCGCCGAGGTCGGCATTCCCGGGGTGACGGTCGACGAAACGGTGTCGATGCCTCAGGACCTCCTGCGGGCCGCCGGGCCGTCGTCGCTGGACGACCGCCTGACCCTGGTCATGACCCGGCTGCGGGCCTCGGGCACCCCACCCCGCTCGGACGTCGAGCAGTCGTTGCAGCGGACGTTCTGGCTGCCGACCGCCCGGACGTTCTCCATGGTCGGACAGGCCCGGATTTCGCCGCTCATTCCGGACGACGAGATCGACCGGGTGGTGGGGCGGCCGGGCTCGGACTACACCGGCACAGTCGCCTACTCGCTCGGGCGCCTCCCCAACGACCTGCAGGCCAATGCCACGGCCACGCTCGACAACGACCCGGCGACGGTGTGGGAGCCCGGGTTCGGGGCCGCCCACCAGGCTGGCCAGTGGCTGCAGTACCACTTCGCCAACCCGCTGGCCTTCGACCACCTCGACCTCCAGATCGTGGCCGATGGCCGGCACTCGGTACCCACCAGCCTGACCATCACCGCTGACAGCGGCCAGGCCACGGTGAACCTGCCGCCGCTGGCCAACTCGCCGGTGGCCGGCTCGGTGGTCGACGTGCCCGTCGCCTTCCCGACCCTCAAAGGTCGCAACGTCCGGATCACGGTGAACACCGTCGACCTTCAAAACACCCTCAACTACTACTCGCAGACGCCTATCGCCATGCCCATCGGGATCGCCACCGTCGGCTTCCCCGGCGAGTCGGCCGCACCGCTACCCGTCGACGTACCTACGTCGTGCCGCGGCGACCTCGTCAGCGTGGACGGCGCCCCGGTGTGGGTCGAAGTGACCGGCACGACGGCAGACGCCCTCGACCGTCAGCCGCTGACCATCTCGCTCTGTGGCCCCGACGCTTCTGGGCTCACCCTCGGTCCCGGCAACCACACCCTCCGCACGGCGCTCGGCCAGGTGGCCGCCTACGACGTCGACCAGCTCGTCTTCGACTCGGCCCCGAGCGGCGGGGCCATGCCGCTCGCCTCGGCCACCACGCTGGCCGCGCCGACGGTGGGGCACTCCCCTGCCGTCGTCGTCGACTCGCAGACATCCACCACCATCCACGCCACCGTCAGCGGCATCGACACCTCGCCCGGGGCCGTCCCCTTCGACCTCGTGCTCGGTGAGTCGATCAACAAGGGGTGGACGGCGACCGTCGGTGGGGGCCCCGGGCTCGGCGCCCCCGTCCTGATCGACGCCTTCGCCAACGGCTGGCGCATCGATCCGGCCACGGTGGCCCGCTACGTCCACGACGGCACGTTGAGCGTCACCATGACCTGGACGCCCCAGAAGACGGCCGACTGGGCCGTGCTGGTGTCCACCGTGGCGCTCATCGGCTGCCTGGTACTGGCCCTGTGGCCGACGCGCCGTCGCCGGAAGGGTGACCACCGACGGGGTGCCGGGGCATCGGACGGCCCATCGACCGACATCGTCGACCGGTCAGTGGACGGCGCCGCGGCAGACCAGGCGGTGGTACTCGACCGGCGTCCGAAGGTGCAGCTCCCCTTCGGTTCCGAGGGCCCCCGGGCCTCCGTGGTGATGGCGGTGGTGGCCGCGCTCGTGGCTGGGGCGGTGGCCGCCGCCATCGCGACACCGATGGCAGGGCTCGGTGTCGGTGCCGCCACCCTCCTGGTGCTGTTCGTACCCCGCCTGCGGTTCGTGCTGGCCGTCGCCGCCATCGCCTGCGTGGCGGCCGCCGGGATCTATGTGGCCGTCCACCAGGCCCAGCTCAAGGTGCCGGACAACGGTGCGTGGCCCCAGTCGTTCGGCGAGGCCAGCACGTGGGCGTGGGCCGGCGTCGTGTTCCTGGGGGCGGACGGTGTGGTGGACGGGGTGCTGCGGGCCCGGCAACGGCGCCTCGACCGGGCGGATACAAGCGCCGGTGACGGCAAGGGAGCGGAATACCCGGGGGATGCGGTCGACGTCGCCGACGGGCCGGCAGCCGCCGGTGCCGACTGACGCCGGACCACGGATCGAGCACCGACGCGACCCATCGGTCCGGACTACGCCGAGAACGTGATGCTGGACGTCCCCACCGGGGGGTGCCACAGGAAGACGGTCACATCCGGACCACTCGATATTTCCTGCCCATGGAGCTTGTTGCGGACCTTGGCAATGGCGGCCTGGGTCTGGGTCGGCGTGGCGAGTTCGAGTCCCCCGTTGGGAACGAACACGAAGGCCACCGTGCGGGCACGCACCGGAATCGTCTGGCCGTCCGAGAACGAATCCAGAAACGGGTAGACGTAGGTTCGCGAGCCGAATCGACCGATGACGCCCTGGGACACGACGACCTGGGCATCGTCAGGGATGTGGGCCAGGGCCGCCGTCAACTGTTCCGCCGTCGGGGTGTTGACCACCGCGAAGTTGGACGGAATCTGCGGCATCCACTGGATACTCACCACGATGACCTGCACGAGGGCTGCCGTGCCCACGAGCGCCGCAGTCATCAGACCGCGCTTTCGGGGAAGGATCCAGGTGAGCACGCTGACGGCACCGACCGTCATGAAGATCACCGCCACCAGGTTCTGAAATGCTGCGGTCGCCCCGATGAACACGCCGGACTGGTTCAGGGCGTTCGGAATCAGGACCACCAGTCCGATCCCGAAGCCCAGCGCGGAGACGGCCCCGATGGTTCCTGAACCGGCAATGAACTTGTAGATCTGGCTCCACCGGCTGTGGAGGACACTGACCACCCCCGAGGGATGGCGAAGGACTCCGACCACGACCGCCGCCGACGCACCCAGCCCGGTCGAGCCTTGCACGTGGGCCAGATAGCCGTAGTTACCGGCCAGGCTCGAACCTTTGCCGGAGCCGATGGCAATGACGAAGAGGATCCAGACGATTCCCGCTCCGATCAGCATCCATCCCGTACGGCGGGTGGATTTTCCGGCAAGTGCGGCGGCGAGTCCGAGCCCGATCAGGTATGAGGCAGCCACGTCACCACACAGGAGCACGGCAGCCGCCCACCACCAGGCGCGGCGCTTGCCGTTCCACACGTCCCGAGCGCACAGCGCCAGGAAGAATGCCCCGAGCGGTTGAAAGTGGAAATCGAAGGAAGCGGCCCAATAGGTCCAGGGGGTGACCAGCAGCGCGACGAGCAGGCCGAGAGCCACCACCGGGCCGCCGGCGACACCCGGTCCCCAATGGGTCTGCAGTAGTTCGAGCCCGAGACGGAAGGCAACAAGCCCGAGGCCGGCGATGGCAAGATCCTGGACGACGAGCAGGCTGAACGCACTTACCCCCGCTGCCCGCAGCAGCGCGAGGGGCCACATCAAGAGTTCGAAGTGGCTCTGCCAGAAGGGATAGCCGTAGTGCGGGTAGTTGTAGGGGAAGGTCGTCTCGTAGGGGTTGAGGTGGCCGGTGCCTATCTGGTTCCAGGCCTGGCTGAACGTCGCGAAGTCGTTGGTGAGGTCGAACCGGCTCCACAGGTGGCGGCTCCACGCAATGAGCGCGGCCGCCTGAAGGGTGAACGCCACACAACCGGCCACCCAGATCTGTCGGTAGCGGAGCGATAGAGCCGCCGGCCGATGGTCCGGGGCGGGACCCGGTGGACCGGTGTCGACCGCGGGCGTCGCCGGGTCGTCCGCCCGCACCTCGTTAGTCACCGACTGCCCGGCCGCGATGGTTGCCGAATCACCGTCGGAGCGTAGCCAACACGACGGTGCGTCCCCGGTAGCGGAGCGGTGTCGCGAGAGCTACCCGACGGTGGCCGGTGCCCCACGCCCCGGCGGCCTGTCAGACGTCGCGGGCCAGGGCCTCGGTAGCGAGTGCAGCCAGCGTGCCCCGGGCCGTGGCATCCCACGTGAGCCGGCCGGCACGGTCGAGGGCCCCTGTCCCGAGGCGCCGTCGAAGGACTTCGTCACGCAGCACGGCATCGAGGGTTGCGACCATCTCGTCGGTCCCGTCGACCAGGATTCCCGACCTCCCGTCGTCGACCGCGTCCTGGTGGCCACCGATCCGGGTCACCACCGACGGCGTGCCACAGGCGCCGGCCTCGGTCACGGTCATCCCCCACCCCTCACGCAAGGAGGACGACGCCACGACCCAGGCCGAGCGGTACAGATTGAGCAGGGCGTCGTCGTCGACGAACCCGGGCAGGTCGATCCAGTGCTCGGCGCCGTGGGCCCGGATCAGGGCCTCGAGGGTTGGGCGCTCGTAGCCTTCGCCGGCCAGCACCGCCCGCAAGTCGGGGTGTGAGGTCTTCAGGCGGACCAGCGCGTCGATCAGTAGGTGGAACCGTTTGACAGGCACCAGGCGACCGACCGCCACCACCAGCGGTACCGCCGAGCGTTCGCCGCCGGGCGAGAACCGCGGCTCGACCCCGGGCGGTGTCACCGTGATCCGCTCCAGTGGCAGGCGGAGGCGTTCGACGATCTCAGCCTTGGACGACTGGGAGAGGGTGACGATCCGGCTGTGGCGGTAGGCGGGAGGGGCGATCCGGTATTCGACCAGGTGACCCAGTTCGGCGAGGCCCCGAGGCAGCACCATCTTCCACATCTCGGCGTGCACGTGGTGCAGGAAGGTGATCTGGGGGCTGCGGGACCACAGCGGGCTGAAGAACGGCATCCCGTTCCAGATCTCGACCACACCGTCACCTGTGCCGATCCGGCCCACCGCACCGGACAGGATCGAGCGGGGGAAGACTGCGTAGCGCCCGGCCCGCCGAATGACCCGGTAGCCGTCCCGTCGCACCACCCGCCGCCCGCCGGGAACCGACGAGGTGGTCATGGACACGTCCAGGCCCGCCGCCGACCAGGCGGCAATGACCCGGTGGGCGTGCAGTTCGCTGCCACCGGCCTCGGGATCGTCGAAGTCGCGCCAGGCCACCACGTCGATGCGCCGGAGTCCGGACCGTTCGGCGATCTCGCCGAGCGGCATGCCGGCGAACAGTGGCACGGGGCCGGACACCGACTTGCCCTGGGCCGACGGATGGTCGGCGGCGACGGCCGCAGCGGTCCCGTCGAGGTGGTGCTCCCGCGGGGCGTTGAGCTGGGTGACGGACGCGTCGCCGGGTTCGGCGTTCGACACCCGGTGGACCGGCGTCACCGGCGAGCGTCCCCTACTGCTCCCCCAAGGTGCTGCATGCCGGGAGTGTACCGGACCCTGCCGGACCGGTTCGTGGGCCGCGAACCGGTCCGGATCTCACTCGCGGGTTGCCACCCGCTGCCAACCGAACCGCTTCGACCAGTGCTGCCCGCGGTGGCGGATGTGGATGCCGAGGAAGGCCACGCCCATGCCAAGGGCCAACAGGGCCTGGACGATCAGGTCGGCCCACGCTGTCGCCAGCGGACGCCCGTCGGCCACGGTCACCAGCACCGCGGCCAGCCCGGATCCGGCCGCCAGGAGCAGCACGATCCACCGCGATCCGGTGCCGAACAGGTAGTTGGTGACCAGCACGGTGAACGACAGGCACATCATGGCGAGCACCAACGGGGCGAAAGCCGACGCCGCGGTCGCCAGCCGTGCCGAGAACACCAGGGTCAGGAACTGTCGGGGGACGACGACGGCGATGCCCAGGAGCACCGCCGCCGGTACGGCCAGGAACAGCAGGGTGACCCCGAGTTGGCGGATGGCGTGTCCGCCCTCGTTCCACCGGATGGTGGCCTCCGGCAACAGGTAGGCGCCGAGTGCCAAAGCGCCGAACACCAGCCCCTTGGATGCCACCGAGATGGCCGCGTAGGGCCCGACGTTGGCGTGGTCGAGCCGTCCCAACAGGATCACGTCGATGTTCTGCAGAAGTCCGAGCAGGGCGAGGCCCACGAATGCCGCCGACACGTCCGCCATCAGCTTGCGGCGGGCCAGCAGCTCCTCGGGCGGACGGTCGGTCACCGGGCGGTTGCCGCCGGCGTCACGGACCACCGGTGCCGTCGCCGGATCGGCCCAGGCCCGTCGGGCCAGCCAGTGGGCGTGGGCCGTGGCTGCCACCTCGCTGATGAAGACCCCCAGCGCGTAGCCGGCCACCCCGAAGCCACCGGCCACCAGGACCAGCACGAACGCGGTGCGGATGCCGCCCTCGACCAGGAGGTTGCCGGCCAGGGGGCGGTAGCTGCGGTGGGCCTGGAGTAGTCCGCGGTCGACGCTGAGCAGGATCCAGATGCCGGCCGCCATGAGGATGAGCACCACGCCCTGGCCGTTGGGCAGGCCGAGCCAACGGGCGATCCACCCCTGGAGGGCCAAGACCAGGACCAGTTCGATACCGAGGCCGATGATCCCGAAACGGTGGACCCGGGCCACCCACCCACGGACCCGGTGGGACTGGCCGGCGGCCTGGAGCCCGGTCACCCGGCGCACCACGCCGACCAGCACGGCGGAGCCTGGCATCGACAGGATGAAGAACAGGCCGAGGAGCTGGGCGATCTCGCCGTAGGACCGGGACGACACCAGTCGGGCGATGGCGATGACCACCAGGGCCGCCGCCGCATTGACCACCAGTCCGGCGATGGCCACCGGGCCGGCCTGGACGAGTCCGGCCTTCAGGGTGTTGTCCGACCCGCCGAGACCGGGGGCGGCCTCGTCGGGCGGGAGCGCCACCATGGGACCGCCGACGGCGGCGATACCCATCGCCGGCCCGAGGGCCGCCGACTCGTGGATCGGATCGACGACCGCCTCGACCTCCTCGAGGATCAGATCGAGCCCCGGCTCGTCGTCGCGGGACGTGCCGGCATCGTCGGCCGAGCGGTCGGGATGCCCTGGCGGCGACCCGCCGGCATCATCCATCGGTGGCTGGTCCCTACTCACCCGGCGCGGCGGGGCAGGATCGGCGCATCCCGGCCGGTGGACCCCGACGCCGAACCCGGCGAGGAGGCACGCTCGGCCGTCTCGTGGTATTCCTCCTCGACGTTCACCGACCAGATGTCGTGGTGGGCGCCGTGGATGTTCTCGACGGTGAGCATCGCCGTGTACATCGAGTGGTCCTGGTTGTTGTACTTGTGCATGCCGTTGCGACCCACCGGGTGGACATTCGGGGCGTGCTCCTCGAACCATCGCCGCAGCACCTCGACGTTGTCGCGGTAGGCGTCGTCGTAGACCGGGTAGGCCTTGGGCATGCGGACGACGAAGCCGGCCTCGACGTCTGACGGATCCACCAGCCCGATGTGGGCCAGCTCCTTGGTCCCGAGTGCCACCAGGTCGTCGTCGGCCATGGTCCACAGATCGTCGCCCTCGAACACGAAGTACTCCATGCCGAGGCAGGTTCGGCCGTCCTTCACCAGGTACGGCGACCACGACCCGAAGTTCTGGATGCGCCCGACCTTGACGTCCGGCGAGTGGATGTAGATCCAGTTGTCCGGGAAGCCGCGGTCTTCGGGCACGACCAGCGCCACCGTCAGGAAGTCCCGGTAGTGGAGGTCGCCGGCGGCACGGAGCACGTCGTCGGGCACCGGCGGGTCGACGGCACGGGCCAGCGTCGTGAAGGGCATGGAGGAGATGACGTGGTCCACCTCCACCCGCTCGGTGGTGCCTCGGTGGTCGACGCTGACGGCCACGGCCCGTCCGCCGTCGACGTGCACCTTGGTGGCCGACGTCTCCATGCGGACCTCGCCGCCGAGTTCGACCACCTGTTCGGCACACCGCTCCCACATCATCCCCGGCCCGTACTTCGGGTACTGGAACTCCTCGATCAGGCTGGTGACCTGCCTCGACTTGTCGCGGCGGCTGCCGAACGACGCCCGGATCGGCTCCCACACCGCGTTCCACAACGACATGCCCTTGATGCGTTGGGCGCCCCAGTCGGCCGACAGCTCCGACGCCGGCACTCCCCACACCTTCTCGTTGTAGGTCTTGAAGAAGTGGTGGTACAGCCGCCATCCGTAGTTGGAGACGATGTAGCCCTCGAGGGTCGACAGATCCTTCGGCGGCCGGACGCGTACCCACAGGAACGACAGCCCGCAGCGCACAGCTTCCACGATGCCCAGGTTGGACAACGCGTTGGTGAGCTTGATCGGGTAGTCGTAGTACTTGCCGCCGTAGAAGATGCGGCTCATCCGGGGGCGCAGCAGGAAGTCCTCGTCGGGCAGGATCTCGTGCCAGAACTCCTCGACCGGGACCACCTTGGTGAAGAACCGGTGCCCACCGATGTCGAACCGCCAGCCGTCGCGCTCCACGGTGCGGCTGATGCCGCCCAGCACGGTGTCCTGCTCGACCACCACCACGGGATCGCCGGCCTGGGCGAGGCGGTAGGCGGCGGTCAGTCCCGCCGGGCCGCCACCGATGACCACCACGGGGGCGTCCGCCCGCCCCGCCGGGGTGCCGTCGGGTGCGGTCTCGAGATCGTGCGGCGTTGCCATGCGGTGCGGTCCGTTTCTTCTGGTTGCGGCGGCCGGCGACGGTCGGAGTCGGTCGGAGGCCATGCTGTAGGGGGCGGAAGGTGCCCCGGTGCGGCTGGCGGGCCGGCCGACCACCCGCCTCCCACGGGTCTCCGTCCGACCTGCGGGCGGAGGGGCATCGGCTACGCCCTGCGCCCGGCAGGATAGTGGCTCGTCCGCCGCCCCCGGAGGAACGGCCGACGGGCCTGCCCCCGGGCGCCTAGGGGACCACGATGCCGAGGAAACTCAGTGTGGCGTAGCCGGTCATGGCCACGGCCGAGGCCACCAGGACCACCAGCTCGACCGACCGGCGGGACGTGCAGGTCGACGCGGCCACTACCAGAGGGAAGGCACCGAGGGCGTACCGCTCGAACGAGTCGAGGTTGGTGCTGCTCAACGACACCACCAGGACGGCGACGGAGAAGAGCGCGTAGGAGTGGGGCAGTCGCCGCCAAGCCACCACGCACAGGGCCACGCACACCAGCACCCAGGGAATGTGGAGGGCGCTGCCCAGGTGGTGCCCACCGAGTGCGTCGACGGCGTCGTGCCACATGGCGTCGAACGGAGCGGCGAACTGGCCACGGTGGCCGTTCTGCTGCTGGACGGTCAACGGCAGCCAGAAGTTGCCGAAACGGTGCCCGACCCAGACCAGGTAGGCCGCGGCCCCGACCACCGGTGCCACCACGGCGGCCGCACCCCCGCTCCAGGCCCGGGTCCCGTCCAACTCGTGGCGTCGCGACCAGAGCTCGATGGCCACCGGAACGACCAGGAGCACGCCTACCGGCCGGACGGCGCCGGCAGCCAGTCCGGCGGCGGCTGCCCACCACCACCGGTCGGTCCGGATACCGAGGAAGGCCACCACGACGCAGAGCAGCAGGACCGTGTCTGCGTATGCCAGCACGAAGGCGTAGGCCGACGGGGCCAGGGCGAGCAGCCACACCGAGCGCCGGGCCAACGGGGCGTCGCCGAGGTCGCGGCGTACGAGCAGCAGCAGTCCGGCCATGGCCAGCAGCGACGCCACGTTGGCCACGACCACCAGGGCAGCTGCGGTGCCGAGCCCGGGGACGTGGCCGAACCAGCGACCGAGGATGGGGAAGAGGGGGAAGAAGCGCAACGACTCCCGGCCCGCCACCGCGTAGCCGTGCTCGGCGATCGAGCGGTACCAGCCGGCGTCCCACCCGAGGAGACCGTCGTGCACCCGCTGCAGCGCCGTCGGATTGTGGGGACGCACGGACCGCACCGAAAGATGGGCCACCACCAGCGCGCCGGCAACCAGTGACCGGGCCACCACCCAGGCGGGCAGGACGGCCACGACGGCTCGGCCCACTTCGGTCACCCCGTGGCGAACCGGCGACGGATGCGGACCAGTTACCGCCCCCGCGGTCGCCGCCGGTACCCCGAGGGCCACCCCGGTCAGGACCTGGTCGGGGTCAGGCGGGACAGGTACATCGGTTGGTAGAAAGTCGTGGCGTCACCGACCACAAGGCCGGTCGAGTGGTAGCCAGGGTCTCCCTGCAATGTCTGGACCACCCCTTCGCACTTCACGCCGAAGGACTGGTAGCCGGGCCCCCACACCACGAAGATCTGGTGGCCGCCCGCGGCCAGGGCCTCGACCTGCTGGGCGAAGGTGACCGGCGAGGCGGCCCGGACCGCGTCGGCGTAGTCCACCCAGTTCACGAAGGCAGGACCGGTGCCCCGGGGGAAGGTGAGCTGCTGGTACCGGCCGGCTGGCAGCAGCCGGTTGACGGCCGGGCCGAACTGGTCGGGGCAGTAGGCCACCACGTCACCCGGCTTGCCTGACGCGGCAATGGCGGCCGCCACCTCTCCGGCCTGGGTCCGGTTGGTGGTGACATCGGGCACCGAGGCGGCGATCCCCAGGGCCATGGCCAGGGCCAGGATCCCCACCCGCACGTGACGGTCCCGGAAGACGGTCAACCCGAGGGAGACCAACAGCACGAGCGGAATGAACACCACCGACGCATACCGGGCGTCGAAGGCGCTGTTGGACACGAAGCCGCCGACGATGGCGGCGGCCAGCGTGCCCGTCACCACTACGGCGAGGGGCCGACCTAACGGTCGGGTGCGGATGTCGAGGTCGATGTGGAGCCGGTCGGTGGCGAGGCCGAACAGGCCGAGTCCGGTAAGCGCGAAGAAGAGCAGGGCGAGACCTCGACCCTGACTGGTGCTGCCACCGGCGAATGAGGCCACTGCGCTGACCATGGCGGCGAAGGTGGCCGGCGTGGACCACGGCGTCCCGGTGTGCTGCGACTGGAACACGAAGGTGGGCACCCAGGGCAGGAATGTCAGGCACCCGACCACGGAGGCCACCAGGGCGGCCCGTGCGCCGCGCCGCCACTCGGGCCGGCCCCGCCAGACCTGGAAGGCCAACCACGCCATGGAGGTACCGAGCAGGTAGATGGACCAGTAGTGGGAGTAGAGGAGCAGGCCGGTCACGGCCGCCACCGCCACCAGGTTGCCGGCCCGCGGCGACCGCAGCGCCCGGTCGAGGGCGAGGAAGCCCAGGACGGTCAACAGGGCGACCAGCGAGTACATGCGGGTCTCGGTGTCGTAGCGGACGGCGAACGGGGACGTGGCCACCAGCAGCATGGCCGCCCACGCCGCCGTGCGCCCGCCGAGACGCTTTCCGGCCAGCCAGGCCAGGGGGATGGTCACCACCCCGAACACTCCGCTCAACGAACGGACGGCCACGTCGGAGGTGCCGAACATCCCCATCCAGAAGTGGAGGAGCAGGTAGTAGAGCGGTGGCGCGCCGTCCCGTTTCAGGTAGGCGGAGAGGTCGTGGACCGGTACTCGTGCGATGTTGACGGTCAACGCCTCGTCGAGCCACAGGTCGGACCTGGTCCAGAAGCGCAGCACGAGACCGGCCACCACGGCGAGGACCGCGCCGGTGCCGAGCAGGACCACGATGGTCGTGGACAACGACGGCCCCTGGGGATCGATGGGGCCGTCGCCGGTACCGTCGGCCTCGTCCACAGGCGAGGGCGACCGGTCCGGTCCGGTACCGGACACTGCCGCCCGGCCCCGGCCGGTGTCGCCGCCCGTGGCTACGACCTCGTCGGGCGCGTCTACCGACGGTGCGGGTCCGGGTGGTGCGGCTTCCATGGCTGGCATGGTACCCAGGCCGCGCGGGCCCCCGGGACCCGGGTCTGGCAATCGACCGGGACAGCGCATGGACCCGTGTCCCCGTGGGCACTACTGTGCGCCCACGGTCCGGTCCTGCTGTGGCAGAGTCGGTGCCAGCAGTTCACCGGTCCGCGGGGGGAGCTGCACCGCCTGGGGATGAGACCAGGTCGCCTGAGGGCGACCGCACGAATGCAATCGGGGGAGTTCAGATGTCGGACGAGCACGGGATCAGCCGTCGTACCTTCATTGCGCGGGGAGCCGCAGCCGGCGGGGCCGTCGTACTGGCTGGCGCCGCAGGGACCGCCCTTTCCGCCTGTTCGTCCTCGTCGGGCGGGTCGTCCACTTCCACCACCGCCGCCGGTGGCAAGCCCGGCGTCGGCACCGGGACCCCGGTGCAGGGCGGCAGCCTCACTGTCGGGTTGCTGTCCGAGATCGACGGCTTCTACCCGCCACAGAACCACTGGGACACCAGTGGCTACATCTACGCCCAGTGCCTCTACGACCCCCTGGTGGCCATCGCCGCCGACGGCAGCATCCAGCCGTACCTGGCCGAGACGTGCACCCCGAACAGCACCTTCGACTCGTGGACCCTGACGCTGCGGCCCAACGTCAAGTTCAACGACGGCTCCGACCTGACCTCTACCGTCGTCGTCAACAATTTCGCCACGCTCAAGGCCTCGCTGCTGACCGGCCAGGCCCTCACCCAGGTCGTGTCGTGTACGTCCACCGGTCCCCTGAGTGTCGTGTACAAACTGCAGGCACCGAATCCGGGGTTCGTAGCCGGCCTGGCCACCCAGGTCGGCTACGTCTTCGGACAAGCCATGATCGACCAGTACAAAGCCGGGAACCAGAACCCGACACCCGTGGGGACCGGTCCCTTCATCTACCAGAGCTGGGTGCCCAACAACCATTTCACCGCCACCAAGAACCCGAACTACTGGCGCGCAGGGCTCCCCTACCTCGACCAGATCACTCTTCGGCCCATCCCCGACACCATTCAGCGCGAGTCGACGCTCAGGACCGGCGGTGTGGACATGATCGGCTCCACCGACCCCGACACCATCCATCGGTTCGCGGGCGAGTCCGGCTACGAGGTGATCGATTCGCTGAACAACACCATCGGCGAGGTGTCGATGGCCTTCATCATGCTCAACACCGTGGTGGCGCCCACCAATGACCTGCGGATCCGCCAGGCGCTGGCCAAGGCGACCAACCAGACACAAATCCAGAAGATCTTCGGTGGCGGATTCACCCAAACGGTCAACGGCATCTTCCTGTCGAACTCCCCGTACTACTCGACCACCGACTTCCCGACCCACGACCCGGCCGGTGCCAAGAAGCTGGTCACCGAGTACAAGGCGGAGCACGGGACGCCGACGATCCAGCTCCTCACCATCCCCGATCCGCGCCTCGCCCAGGTGGTCCAGATCATCCAGCAGATGTGGAGCCAGGTCGGCTTCGATGTGACCATCAGCCAGATCGAGCAGGCCAACCTCATCAACGACTTCATCGCCGGGAAGTTCCAGGCCGCCACCTCCTACCAGTTCGGGGCCGTGAACCCCGACCTCAACTACGTGTGGTGGAGTACCACGACGGCTGGACCGGTCGGAAGCATCGCCCTCAATTTCGCCCGCAACTCCGACCCGGTGATCGAGCAGAATATGCTCACCGGCCGCCACACCACCGACCAGGCCGCCCGGGTAAAGGCCTACCAGTCGGTCAACCAGCAGCTGGCCAAGGACCTGCCCTACATCTGGCTCCAGCAGTACATCTTCTCGGAGGTGGCCTCGAGCCGGGTCCAGAACTGGGCCAATCCCAAGCTTCCGAACGGGATGTCCGGGTACGCGTTCGACGAGGGCATCTTCAGCCCAACGCAGATCTGGATGTCGAAGTAGCGGTGACGGTGACGGATCCCCGGGAAACTCATGGGTAAGTACCTGATCAGGCGGTTCCTCCAGCTGGTGGTGGTGTCATTCGTCATCTCCGTGCTGGTGTTCATGCTCGTCCACCTGCTTCCCGGTGACCCGACGACCCAGATCCTCGGAGCCAACGACACGGCGGCCAACCGGGCGATCCTGTTGAAGCAGCTCGGCCTCAACCTCCCGCTGTGGCACCAATACACGATCTGGCTCAACGCCGCGTTCCACGGCAACCTCGGCACCTCGTACCTCGACCACGAGTCGGTCACCCACATCCTGGCCACCGGGGCGCCGGTGTCCATCGAACTGATCCTCATCAGTCAGATCCTAGCCTTCGCCATCGCCATCCCCTTGGCCCTGGTGGTGTCCCGCAAGCCCAACCGGCCGGTCGACAACATCTCGACAACGACGACGTTCGGACTCCTGGCCCTCCCACCGTTCGTGGTGGCGCCGATCCTGGTGGCCGTCTTCGCCGTCGGCCTCGGCTGGTTCCCGGCGACGGGCTACATCCCGTTCACCCAGGCTCCGCTGACCAACATCCACGAAATGATCCTGCCGTCGGTGGCCATCACCGCCGGTTCGATCGCCGTCTACTTCCGCGTCCTGCGCTCCGACCTGATCAGCACCCTGCAGCAGGATTTCATCACCATGGCCCGCTCGAAGGGCCTGTCCAACCTTCGGATCATGTGGCGCCACGCGTTCCGGCCGTCGAGCTTCTCGCTGTTGGCCGTCGCCGGTATCAACATCGGCAGCCTCATCGCCGGCACCTTCGTCGTCGAGCTCCTCTTCGCCCTGCCGGGCATCGGGTTCGCCCTGGTCCAAGCGGTGGAACAGCGGGACTACCTGGTGGTCCAAGGCATCTCGTTGGTGGTCGCCATCGCCTTCGTGATCATCCAGTTCGTCATCGACTTCATCTTCACCATCGTCGACCCGAGAGTGGTTCGGGAGTGATCCATGCCTGAAGAGAGAGAGCTTCTCGACACCGGGTCGTCGGCCAAGATGCTCGGCAACCGGATTCCCATGACGGCGGCCACCGAGGTGGCCGTCCTCGACATGCAGTCCGAGGCCTTCGACCGGGACGGCGATATCCTGAAGAAGAAGCCGTTCGGATTCCTCTTCTGGTTCGCCATTGGATTCGTCGGGGTCGTCATCCTGTCAGCCGTCCTGGCCAACGTGCTCCCCCTCCAGAATCCCAACTTCCAGAACTACAGCGCCATCAACCAGACCGCGAGCGGAGCGCACTGGCTAGGAACCGACGACCTGGGCCGTGACCTGTTGTCCCGCCTGGTGTTCGGCGCCCGGGTGTCGCTGATCGTCGGGTTCGCGGGCGTCACCATCGGCCTGATCTTCGGTGGCACGGCCGGGCTGGTGTCGGGCTACCGGGGCGGCCGTCTCGACGTCGGCCTGAATGCCATCTCCTTCATCATCCTGGCCTTCCCGGCCATCGTGGCCGTGATCGCCATCGTGACCTTCTGGGGGGCGTCGCTGGTCCACATCACCATCATCCTGGGGATCGCCACCATCCCCCTCATGTACCGCGTCATCCGGGCCTCCAGCCTGGCCTTCGCCCAACGGGACTTCGTCATCGCGGCCAAGACGATGGGGGCGTCCGACACCCGGATCGTGCTGCGGGAGATCCTGCCCAACGTGATCCCGGTGACCGTCACCTTCAGCCTCATCACCGTGGCCGGGCTCATCGTGATCGAAGGCACCCTGGCCTTCCTCGGCCTGTCGGTCGCCCTTCCGACGCCGTCCTGGGGCAACCTGATCAACGAGGGTTCGTCGAACAACCTCCTCAGCATCAATCCCTACATCATGCTGTGGCCCGCCCTGGCCATGTTCCTGCTGCTGTGGTCGATCAACCTGATCGGCGACCGGCTCCGACAACGCTTCGACATCCGAGAAGGGCTTCTGTGATGGCCCGGCGCCAGGGCCGCCGGTCGCTGGAGTTCAAGGACGTCGGCACCCAGCAGGGCCCGTTGCTGGTCGTCGAGGACCTGCACACCTCGTTCCGTACCGGGCGTGGGACGGTACACGCCGTCGACGGCGTGTCCTTCGAGGTCCACGAGGGGAAGACCCTCGGGATCGTCGGCGAATCGGGTTCGGGAAAGACAGTGCTCTCCCGGTCGATCATGGGCCTCCTGCCCCCACACGACGTCATCCGCAGCGGCACCGTCCACTTTGCCGGGCACGAACTGACGGCCATGAGCGACTCCGAACTCCGGCAGGTGTGGGGCGCCGAACTCAGCATGATCTTCCAGGACCCGATGACCGCCCTCAACCCGGTCAAGCGGATCGGCGTGCAGATCGCCGAGTCACTCATCCTCCACCTCGACATGGACAAGAAGGAGGCCGAGTCGACCGTCATCGAGCTGCTCCGATCGGTAGGCATCCCGTCGCCCGAGCAGCGGGTGAAGTGGTACCCGTTCCAGCTTTCCGGCGGCATGCGCCAGCGGGTCATGATCGCCATCGCCCTGGCCTGCGCCCCACGCCTGGTCATGGCCGACGAGCCCACCACCGGCCTCGACGTGACCGTCCAGGCCCAGATCCTCGACCTGCTGGCCGACCTGCAGCGGGAGCGGCACATGGCGGTCATCCTGGTCACCCACGATCTGGGTGTGGTGGCCAGCCGGGCCGACGACATCATCGTGATGTACGCCGGCCGGATCGTGGAGCGGGCCCCCACCCGGACCCTCTTCCACGACACCAAGATGCCCTATACCCGGGCACTCATGGACTCGATCCCCCGGCTGGCCGACCCGAGCGGCGCCCGACTCAACGCCATCGCGGGGCGACCGCCGGACCTCATCCACCCACCGCCCGGCTGCCGGTTCGCCCCCCGCTGCCCGTACGCCCAGGACAAGTGCCGGGAGTCCGAGCCGCCGTTGCGCACTGTCGGCTCGGCCGACCACCTGTTCGCCTGCTGGTTCCCCCTCGTCGACGGCCAGCCGACCGCCCCGTCGGTCCCCGTGAGCCTGTCGGCCACGTCGGCGAATGGGCCGCCGGCGACCACCGACCCCCTGCCCACCACCGAGGCGGACGCATGACCGAGACCTCCATCGACACCACCTCGACCGGGGACGACGTCGTGCTCGACGTCAAGGATCTGGTGGTCGAGTTCAAGAGCGGCCGCCAGCGCGTCCATGCCGTCTCCGGGGTCACCTTCCAGGTGCGCAAAGGCGAGACCCTCGGGCTCGTCGGCGAGTCGGGCTGCGGCAAGTCGACGACGGGCCGTTCCCTGGTCCAGGTGCAGGAGGCTACGTCCGGCTCCATCGTCTACCAGGGCAGGGACCTGAACGGTCTGAAGGGCAATGACCTGCGCCAGGTGCGCACCAAGATCCAGATGATCTTCCAGGACCCGATCTCGTCGCTGAACCCCCGCCGTCGCATCAAGGACATCGTCGCCGAGCCCCTGGTGATCTGGAAGCGCGGCACCAAAGAAGAGCGGGCCACCAAGGTGCGGGCCATGCTCGAGGCCGTCGGCATCGACCCCGACACGGCGGGAGACCGCCGGCCGGGCGAGTTCTCGGGCGGCCAGTGCCAGCGCATCAGCATCGCCCGGGCCCTGATGGCCGACCCCGACCTGCTGATCTGCGACGAGCCGGTCTCCGCCCTCGACGTGTCGGTCCAGGCCCAGATCCTCAACCTGCTGGCCGACCTGAAGGAGCGCTTCAAGCTCACCATGGTGTTCATCGCCCACGACCTGGCCGTCGTGAAGAACGTAAGCGACCGGGTGGCCGTGATGTACCTCGGCAAGCTGGTCGAGGTGGCCGGGTCCGACGAGCTCTACCGGGCGGCGGCCCACCCCTACACCGAGGCTCTGCTGGCCTCGATACCCGAGCCGGACCCGGACCACGCGTCGAGCCACAAAGCACTGACGGGCGAGCTGCCGTCGCCACTCAACCCGCCGTCGGGCTGCAGGTTCCGGACCCGGTGTCCATACATGCAGCCCCGCTGTGCCGAGGAGGAGCCCCCGCTCCGCGAGGTGGCCCCTGGACACCAGGTGGCCTGCCACTTCCCGGTGGGTCCGGCCGCCGGCCAGGTGGCACCCCCGGTGGCCGTCGCCATCTCCGACGCACCCACCGCCTGACCGACCGACACATGCCATGGCCCGGGAAGCCTTGGCGTAGCCGAGCCGAGGCGATTCGGGACCGACCAACGGAAGGCTGACGAGGGGATCCCGTAGGATCCGGTCGTGCCCGACCCGGCTGCCATCCGTGTGATCCGTGCACCCCGTGCCGAGGTCTACCGCGCCCTCCTGGATCCGGAGGGGGTCGAACGGTGGCGGGCACCTGACGGTATGACCGCCGAAGTCCATATCTGGGAACCGGTTCCCGGAGGCTCGTTCCGGATCACCCTCCGGTATGAGGACCGGTCGCGGGACGGCAAGTCATCACCGGGTGAGGACACCTACCACGGGGCGTTCGCTGACCTGGTGGACGACGCGCAGGTGGTCGAAGTGGTCGAGTTCGAGACCACCAAACCTGACATGGCCGGGTCGATGACGGTCACCACGACCTTGACCGACGTGGACGAGGGCACCCTCGTCACCGTGAGCTTCGAAGGTCTTCCTGGCGGTGTGTCACCCGAAGACAATGCGACCGGCACGTCGATGTCGCTGGCCAATCTGGCCGACCTGGTGGAGGGAAGTTGACTGCCGACCTTCGACAACGTGTCAGGTGGTATCGACCAGTGACGAGGGTGCCACACGGCGCACCCGCCCGTCGACGCGACAGACGGCCCCGAAGGGCCGACTGTCGATGGAACTTCCGTCCGGTCGATGATCGACCGGACATGTGTCGGGCGTCAGGCCTCGGCAGGTGCCTCGGCGGCCGGCGAAGGTTCAGGGGCAGCAGCCTCGGCTGCCGGTGCTTCGGCGACTGGAGCCTCGGCTGCCGGTGCCTCAGGAGCAGGGGCCTCAGCCACGGGTGCCTCAGCGGCAGGAGCTTCCGCAACGGGCGCCTCCGGGGCACCCTCGGCCGGAGCGCCCTCTTCGGGTCCGCCCTCTCCCGTTCCGTGCTCGGCGACGTAGTCGGCCCAGGCGGCCTGTGCCTCGGTCTCCGGGGTGAACTCCGTTTCGGCGAAGACCGGGCCGACGTAGTTGCCCTCGTCGTCATAGGCGTGCTCGCCGAAGGCCTCGCGGTACTCCTCGGACACCTCGCCACCTTCGGCGGCCTGCTTGATCGACAGGCTGATCCGGCGGCGCTGGAGGTCGATGTCGATGATCTTCACCCACAACTCCTCACCGGGGGTGACCACCTGCTCGGGAAGGTCGACGTGGTGGCCGGCCATCTCCGAGATGTGGACCAGGCCCTCGATGCCGTCGCCCACCTGGACGAATGAACCGAACGGCACCAGTTTGGTGATCCGGCCGTAGACGAGCTCGCCCACCTGGTGGGAGTTGGCGAACTCCTGCCACGGATCGGTCTGGGTGGCCTTCAGCGACAGGCTGATGCGCTCCTTCGACAGATCGACGTCGAGCACTTCGACGTCGATCTCGTCGCCGACCGACACCACAGACGACGGGTGGTCGACGTGCTTCCAGGACAGTTCCGAGACGTGGACGAGTCCGTCCATGCCGCCCAGATCGACGAAAGCGCCGAAGTTGACGACCGAGGACACCACGCCCCGACGACGCTCGCCCGGCTTGAGGTTGACGAGGAACTCGCCCCGCTGCTCCTTCTGGGTCTCCTCGAGCCAGGCCCGGCGGGAGAGCACCACGTTGTTGCGGTTGCGGTCGAGTTCGATGATCTTGGCTTCGATGGTCCGGCCCACATAGGGCTGGAGTTCGCGCACACGGCGCAACTCGACCAATGACGCCGGAAGGAAGCCGCGCAGTCCGATGTCGACGATGAGTCCGCCCTTGACGACTTCGATGACCGGGCCGGTGACGACCTCGTCGGCTTCCTTGAGCTTCTCGATGGTGCCCCATGCCCGCTCGTACTGGGCACGCTTCTTCGAAAGGATCAGTCGACCCTCCTTGTCCTCCTTCTGGAGGACAAGGGCCTCGATGGCCTCTCCCAGGGTGACGATCTCCGACGGGTCGACGTCGTTGCGGATCGACAGTTCCCGGACGGGGATGACGCCCTCGGACTTGAAGCCGATGTCGAGCAGGACCTCGTCCCGGTCGATCTTGACGACGGTTCCCTCGACGAGATCACCGTCTTCGAACTCGACGATGGTGCCGGCCATGGCATCTTCGAGCGAGCCTCCACCGAGGTCGTCCTCGGTGATGGAACGGGGAATGTAGACCCCGTTCTCGTCGAAGGTGCCCATCGCTTCATGGGACAACAGGTCGGTGCCGGTGGGCACGACGTGGGTATCGGACATCAGGTAGGTAGCTCGCTTTCCGGACGGATGCGTCCCCGCGGTCCGGTCGGACCGGGTGCAGGGACGTTCAAGACACGTGCCACTCGGTTGTGGCAGGCCATCAATGTTACCCCAACGGGCGGGCGCTCCTGCTGGTCAGGGGCGTAGCGGCCCCGACGGCACGTCTCAGCCCTTTGCCTCGGCCCACGAAGACCCCCACGACATGTCCACCTTGAGAGGCACCTTCAGCGCGGCCGCCCCGATCAGGGCCGTTTCCGTCAGTGCCTGGACGGCGTCCTCCTCGTCGGGTTCCACGTCGACCAGGACCTCGTCGTGGACCTGGAGCACCAGGTCAGATCGGTAACCACCCTCCTCCAGTCCCGAGTCGAGTCGGATCAGGGCTATCTTGAACAGGTCGGCGGCCAGGCCCTGGATACCTGCGTTCATGGCCTGGCGCTCGGCTGCTTGGCGGACCTGGTGGTTCGACGACAGGAGGTCGGGCAGGGGCCGTCGGCGGCCGAAGGTGGTCACCGTGTAGCCGTTGGTCCGGGCCTGGGCCACGGCGTGGTCCATGTAGTCGTGGACCGAAGGGAACGCGTCGAAGAAGGCATCCAGGATCCCCTTCGCCTCCTCGACCGGCACGGCCAGGCGCTGGGCGAGGCCGTAGGACTCCATGCCGTAGGCGAGGCCGTAGGACACCATCTTGGCTGTCGAGCGCTGCTCGTGGGTGACCTCGTCCCGATCCACCCCGAAGACCCGGGCGGCCACCGTGCGGTGGATGTCCTCGCCTGCCGCGAACGCCGATGTCAGCCCAGGGTCGCCCGACAGGTGGGCGATGGCCCGCAGTTCGACCTGGTCGTAGTCGGCCACCAGCAGACGCCGACCCGCCGATGGGATGAACGCCTCGCGGAACTTCCGACCTTCGTCGGTCCGGACCGGGATGTTGTGGAGGTTGGGCCGGTCCGAGGAGAGTCGGCCCGTGCGGGCCACCGTCTGGCGGAAGGTGGCGTGGATCCGGCCGTCGAGGGCCACCTCGGCGGCCAGGGTCTCGCCGTAGGTGGACCGGAGCTTCTCCACTTCGCGGTAGCGGAGCAGGACCTCGATGATGGGGTGCTGGCCCCGCAGCGATTCGAGTGTCCGGGCATCAGTGGAGAATCCGGTCTTGGTCTTGCGTCCGGGCTGCAGGCCGAGGTCGTCGTAGAGCACGGTCCGCAGCTGCTTGACCGAGTTCACGTTGAACGGGCCGCCGGCCAGCTCGTGCATGGTGGCTTCGAGCGCCTGGCATTCGGCCGTCAGCTCGGCGGCGATCGACCGGAGCACGTCCCGGTCCACCGGAATACCGACAACCTCCATGCGGGCGAGCACCCGCACCAGCGGCCGCTCCATGTCGTCGAACAGCTGCTGCTCGCCGATGTCGGCCAGGGCCGCCTGCAACGGAGTGCGAAGTCGGGCCAGCACGGCCGCCAGGCGCACCAGGCCCAGTCCGGTGTGGTCGAGACCGGTCGTCACGGTGCCACCGTCGGATTCCTCGGGATCGGCCTCGAGCAGGAACGCTCCCTGGCCCTTGGCCCCGGTGCCGTCGTCCACGGCCACGCCCAGGAACCGGGGGGCGAGGTCGGACAGCCGGTAGCGGTCGTCGGACGGGTCGAGCAGGTAGGCGGCCACCGCGGTGTCGATGACCAGGCCGGTGATGTCGACGCCGAGGGGCAGCAGCGACCGCATCAGTTCCTTGACGTCGTGGGCCACTACACCGACACCGCCGGAACCGAAACCGTCGGACAGGGCGTCCAGGACCCGTCGCTCGGCGATCAGGTGGCCTCCGCCGTGGGGTCCCAGGTAGACGGCTGGCGTCGGCCGGTCCGTCAGCCCGTCGGCCGCTTCGGCCACCAGGGCGAGCGCCAGCAGCGGCGACCGCCCGGGGTCGCCCTCCCACTGCGGTGCGAGGGCCACGTTGCCGGTTCCCGTCTGCACGGCACCGAACAGGTTCGCCAGGTCAGCACAGGCCTGGTCGATGTCGGAGGGGACGGCGCACACCGGGCCGTCGAGCCACACCGGTTGATCCATCGGTGCAGCCGGAGCCAACGCCTCGACCGTTCCGCCGGCGGCTCCACCCTCGGCCGGCGCACCGAGCAGGCCGTCCTTCATCGCTGACTCGAAGCGGGTCCACGCACCCTTCATCTCCAACGCGGCGAAAGCCTTCCTGGCCTCCTCATGGTGCCAGCCGCCCAGTCGGAGGTCGTCGACGTCGACGTCGAGGGGAACGTCGCGGACCAGGGGGATGACCTCGGCATTCAGCCGCACCCGGTCGGCATGGTCGGCCAGGTTCTGGCGCAACTTGGGAGACAGGGCGTCGAGGTGGGCGTAGAGGGTGTCGAGATCGCCGTACTCGTTGATCAGCTTGGCCGCCGTCTTCTCCCCCACTCCCGGGACGCCTGGCAGGTTGTCCGACGGGTCGCCACGCAATGCGGCCAGCAGCGGGTACTTGTACGGGAGGACACCGGTCCGGGCCTCGATGCCGGCCTCGTCGTAGAGCGAGTAGTCGCTCACCCCTCGCCGGTTGTAGAGGACTCTGATGTAGGGGTCCTCCACCAGCTGGTAGGAGTCGCGGTCGCCGGTCACGATGATCACCGGATGACTGCGGTCACGGGCTTCGGAGGCCAGGGTCGCGAGCACGTCGTCGGCCTCGAAACCCTCGGCCTCGATGACCGGGATGGCCAACGACTCCATCACCTCGCGGATCATCTCGAACTGGGGTGGCAGATCGGCCGGTGTCTCGTCCCGCCCACCCTTGTAGTCGTCGACGATGTCATCGCGGAACGTGCCGCCCGGCAGGTCGAAGGCCACAGCCAGACCGATCGGATCGTGGTCCCTCGCCAAGTTGAGCACCATCGACGTGAACCCGTGCACGGCATTGGTGGTGACCCCGGCACTGGTCTTCAGCGTGTCCGGTAGGGCGAAGTAGGCCCGAAAGGCCAGCGACATGCCGTCCAGCAGGATCAGCGGCCGGGTCACGGAGGCAGGACTGGAAGGTTTCGAAGGCGTGGGGGGCATGGTGAGGTTCGCGTCGCCCTAGGGCTCGAGCGTTCCGTCGAGCACCTGACGGGCCACATCGGCCATCCGGGACCGGGTGCCCATGGCCGTCTTCTGGACGAACGTGAACGCGTCCGACTCAGCTAGTCCGTGGCGCTCCATGAGCACACTCTTGGCCCCGTCGACCAGGCGCCGCGTCTCGAGCTTGTCCTCGGCCATACCCTGCTGCCCGACGACACCGTCGTCGACCGCTTGGCGGGCCTCGGCATCAATGGCCCACTCCTGCTCGCACCTGGCCATGGCCTGGTCGATGGCCGGGATCAGTTCGATCCTCTGGAACGGCTTGACCAGGTAGGCCGCAACGCCGGCGTCGCGGGCCTCGTCGATGAGGTTCCGCTGGCTGAATGCGGTGAGGATGAGTACGGCCACCTTCATGTCCAGGTCCCTGATGTCGCGGGCAGCCTGGAGGCCGTCGGCGCCGGGCATCTTGACGTCGAGGATCACCAGGTCGGGCTTGTGCTTGCGGACGAGTTCCACGGCATCGTCGCCGCGGCCTGTCTCCCCCACCACGTCGTAGCCCTCGTCGACCAGAATCTCCTTGAGATCCAGCCGGATGATCGCCTCGTCCTCGGCGATGACCACACGCCTGGTCATGGTGTCTGTACTCCTTGCCACGGTGATGGGTGCTCCTCTTTGGGTACGGGATTGTTGCATCGGGGTGTCACCTGACTCACGCTCGGACGTCCACCGGGCCCGAGTACAACCGGGCCCTCACGGGTCCGCCGTCGTCCGGCCCCACATACTGCCCGACGACGGACCTCAACCGGGTCCGACCACGAGGCGCTCCAGCAGATCGTCCTGCCGCCGCTCCAATTCGGCGATCTGCTCGGCCAGTGCCTGGCGGGTCCGCAGCATGGCCGACGCCTGTCGGCTCACTTCGTCGTGCTCCTTGGCTGCCAACGGGGTCTCGGCAACCAAGGCCCGCAGACGCGTGTCATCGGCCATCTCGTTGACCACCATCAACTGCTCGTCGAGGACGGCCAGCTCGCTGCGGGCGCGCACCAGCCGCTGGTGGGCGTCCTTCAGGCGTCGCTCGATGATGATCCGGTGCATGGGAGGGCAATTGTACGCATGACCAGGTCGCGTTCCTACCGGAAATCTCACAACCCGAAAATCTCCCACCTGGGGGATCAGGCGCCGGACCCCGACAGGACGATCCGGCGCACCGTCCAACGGTCGAGGAGAGCGTCACCGGGAGCCGGTCCCAGGCCCGGGCCGGCCGGAACGGGGAGCACCAAACGGCCCGAGGCCGTGGCGATCCCGCCCGACACGGGACCGACCAAATCGCCGACCAGGTAGGACGACGGCGGAGCCAGGTCACCGGGAAGGGAAGGCCCGGGCAACGCGGCCAGCGCACGGTTCACTCCGCGTGCGTAACCGGACTCGAACATCCCTCCGATCCACCACGGGACGCCTCTCGAACTGCACCAGGCAATCACCTCGAGCGCAGCTCCGATGCCGCCGAGGCGGGCCGGCTTGACGCACACCATCGAGCACGCGTCGGTCTCGACGGCTTCGATGACCTGGGTAGGTGACTCCAGGCTCTCGTCCAGGCAGATCGGCGTGTCGAGCGCCGCGGCCAGTCGGCGGTGACCGTCGAGGTCGCCGCGGTCGAGCGGCTGTTCGATACAGGCCAGGCCCAGGTCGTCGAGAACAGCCAACCGCTCGGCAGCGTCGTCACCGTAGGACCCGTTGGCATCGAGTTGGACCATCAGCCCCGATCCCACCAGGGGCCGGACGACGTCATCGACCAGCGCCTCGGACCCCGGGGCCACCTTGATCTTCACCCGTGCGCACCCGGTCGCCCGGGCCAGTTGGATGTCGGCGGCCAGTTGATCGACCGAGCGGGGCAGGCCGAGGACGACACCGGGCTCGATGCCGTGACCGGTCACGCCGAGCAGATCGGTGAACGTTTCCCGGGCCGCCCGCAGGTGGGTGTCGCCCACTGCCATCTCGAGTGCGGCGTAGGCCAACGGGTGCCCGCCCGAGGCGACGGCGTCGGCCAGCCCGTGGATGCTCACCAGTGCGCCTTCACGTCCAATGGCCGGAAAGAGGGCGGGAACGAAGTCCTCCTCCAGGGCGGCGACCGCCGCCTCAACGTCTTCATGGTCGTAGGTGGTGTCGGCCAGAGCGGCACACTCTCCCCACCCGTCGACACGGGTGCCATCGAGGCGATGGGCGACGACGTGGACGAGGACCAGCGGCCGGTTCCGGTGCGTGCCGAGCGATGTCCCGACCGGGGCGAGGAACGGCAGGTCGGCCCGGACCAACTCGACACGGTCGACCACCGTGGTGACGGCGTCGCCCAAGGCCGACCAGGCGCGGTGGGGACCCCATGCATCCTCTTCGGTCGGATCGCTCATGGATCGAGACTACGGTCCCCGACCGGCATGGCCCCGTGCGCCGTCGGTGTCGTCATGGACGGGTAGCGTCATGGCCGCATCACCTCCCACCGGCCCGGGTGGCGGAATGGCAGACGCGGTGGACTCAAAATCCACTATCCGAAAGGGTGTGCGGGTTCGAATCCCGCCTCGGGCACCATGTGATGTCTCTCACGACATCAGGGATGACAGACCGGTAGCGGTCATGGCTGGTGCTGGTAGTCCTCATTGGGATCCAGCGTCAGCTGTCGCAGCGGTGAGCCGTCGAGGCCCAGGAAGCGGACGTCGGTGCCGGCCACCAGCATGATCACTCGCCAGCCGGCGCAGGCCCGGCCGATCCCGATGTGGTGGATTCGGCTGCGGTATCGCACTGTCACCGACCCGTTCTTGTCGACCTTGCCCCCCAGCACCCGGTAGCCGGTGGTGTCGATCGTGCACGGGCTCCGACCGCAGTGCCACAGAGGCCTTCACCAGTGGGCCGGCTACCGGACCGTCAAACGGGGGTACTGGAGTACTTGCGACCGTCACAGACCAGCGCGGTGGGTGAGCCCGCGGGTACCAGCGCTCCTCGTGGATTCCCAACGGATCGACGAACCATCCCTGTGCGCTCTTGTCGGAGTCCTCTCCGCCTCTGACCAGCCCGGAAGCGTAGACGGACACCCGCGGCGCCTCCCGCCCACTACCGGGTCACCGGATACTCCCCGGTAACCACCGGTTCCTGACATGGTCGTGACACACTGGGCCATCCAACGGTCGTGCCGACGACCGGCCCGATGCGAGAGGAGCCTGTGGGTGCTGGCCTTTACCTTCCCGGGACAGGGGTCCCAGCGATCCGGCATGGGACATGCCTGGGTGGACCACCCCTCGTGGGAAGTTGCCGGCGAAGCCTCCGAGATAGCCGGACGTGACCTCACCGGACTGCTCCTCGATGCCCCGATGGAGGAGCTGACCCGGACGGCCAACGCCCAACTGGCCACCTTCGTGATGAGCCTGGTCATACTCGATGCCGTCGAGCGCCTGGGCCTCACCCCCGCCGCCTGCGCCGGCCACAGCCTCGGTGAGTACACCGCTCTGGTAGCCACCGGCGCCCTCTCACTCGCCGACGGCACGTCCCTGGTCATCGAACGGGGTGACGCCATGCAGCGGGCCGCCGACGAGCGGCCCGGCACCATGGCCGCTCTGATCGGGATAGCCGACGATGACGCCGAGGCCGCCTGCCAACGGGCCGAGTCCGACGTGTGGGTGGCCAACTACAACGCGCCGGGCCAGGTCGTCATTGCCGGTACCGAGGAGGGCATCGCCGCGGCGACGGCCCACGCCAAGGAACTCGGGGCCCGCAAGATCCTGCCCATCCCGGTGTCCGGGGCCTTTCACACTCCGATGATGCTGCCCGCCCGAGCCCGGCTGCGCGAACACCTCGACACCGTCACGTTCCACGCTCCCGAAGTCCCCGTGGTGGCCAACGTCGACGCCCGGGTCCACACCGACGCCAGCGACTGGCCCGGGCTGCTGTCGGCCCAGCTCTGCAGCCCAGTGCGCTGGGGCCACTCACTCGAGGTACTGAGTGGGAGGGGATCGACCTTGGCCATCGAACTCGGGCCCGGCGGCGTGCTGACCGGCTTGGTCCGTCGGGCCACCCCCGACATGCGGGGCGTGTCGGTGGCCGTGCCGGACGACCTCGACAAACTGATGGACCATGTGGCGGGCACCGACGACTGGAGCGGGTCGGGACCCGACAGTCAGGGTGAGCATCTCTACACCTCTGAGCGGGTGGTGGTGAGCCCGGCGCCAGGGGTGTTCGAACCGGCCGTACATCTCGCCGCCCTGGAGAGCACGGCCCTGGCCGAAGCCAACGCGGCACCGGGCAGCGGACAGGGTAATGCGCCCGGCTCGGTGCTCGCCGTGGGCGACCAGGTGGGCACCGTGGGCCTCATCGACGTCCGCACCCCGTTCGACGGGATCCTGGTGCGCTGGCTCGCCGTCCGGGGCGAGCGGGTTGTCGAGGGACAGCCCGTCGCCTGGATCCGGAGCCGGGGCAGCTGATCGTGACCGCACACCGCCGGCGAGGAGTGAGCTGATGAGCGACCAGCTACCGACTGAGGGAGCGGAGGCCGACGGGGCGAGGGTCGTCCTGGTGACCGGGGGGTCCCGGGGCATCGGGCTGGCATGCGCCGAGTGGTTCCTGGCCAACGGCGACCGGGTCGCCATCACCTCACGGAGCGGGACGCCCGAGCGCGACCCCGGAGTGGGTCCGGACCGGTTCGTGTCCCTCACCTGTGACATGACCGATCCGGAGCAGGTGGAGACGGCCTTCGCCACGGTGGAGGCGGCCTGGGGACCGGTCGAGGTCCTCGTGGCCAACGCCGGGGTCACCCGGGACACGCTGGCGCTGCGGATGACCGAAGAAGCCTGGTCCGAGGTGATCGACACCAATCTGACGGCGGTGTTCCGGGTGACCAAACGGTCGCTCGCCAAAATGTTGCGGCTCCACCGCGGACGGGTCATCATGATCTCTTCGGTCGGGGCCTTCATCGGCTCGGCCGGGCAGGCCAACTACGCCGCCTCTAAGGCCGGGCTGGTCGGGATGGCACGCTCGTTGGCCCGCGAGGTGGCCAGCCGGGCCATCACGGTCAACGTCGTGGCTCCGGGCCTGGTGGAAACGAATATGCTGGCCGGACTCGGCGAGGCCAAGCTGGCCGAATTCGCCGCCCAGGTCCCATTGGGGCGGGTGGCACGGCCCGACGAGGTCGCCAGTGTCGTCGGGTTCGTCGCCTCCGAAGGTGCCGGGTATATGACAGGAGCCATCTTGCCCGTCGACGGCGGGCTGGCCATGGGTCTGTGACAGCCCCTACAGATCAGCCGGGGCGACCGAGCAGTAGCGAGACCGCGCAGCACCGAAACCACACGGAGGAGACGTAGTGAGCAACGACGAGACGTTCGAGAAGTTCAAGGTATGTGCGGTGGAGGTGCTCCAGGTCCCCGAGGACAAGATCACCAAGGACGCACGGTTTGCCGAGGACCTTGACGCCGACAGTCTGGACCTTGTCGAACTGGTGATGGCCCTCGAGGAAAGCTTCGACGTCTCCGTCGACGAGACCGAGCTCGAGGGTATCGAGACCATCGGTCAGGCCTACGACCTGATCGCCGCCAAGATCTGATGCTGCTGGGCGTCGGCCCCGACGGTCCGGTGAGCGGTCGGCGGGTGGCCATCACCGGCGTCGGGGTCATCTCGTCGGTCGGTTCGGGTCTTGACGAATTCTGGTCGGGCCTCCACGGCCCCGCACCCGAGGGTGAGCACCGGGTGCACGACTTCGACCCCGAACAGTGGTTCACCACCAAGGACGCCCGCAACCATGACCGGTTCGCCCAATTCAGCGTGGCGGTGGCCGACATGGCGCTCGCCGATGCCGGTGAACTGGACGCCGATCCCGGCCGGTCCGGGGTGATCATGGGCACCGGTGTGGGAGGCCTCCAGACCCTCGAGACCCAGATCCTCGTCTACGGCGAAAAGGGGGCCCGACGGGTGTCACCCCGCCTCGTGCCCATGATGATGTCCAACGCGGGTGCTGCCGGCGTGTCCATGCGGATCGGATGGCACGGACCGTCCGAGACGGTCATCACCGCCTGCGCGGCCGGGGCCCACTCCATCGCCCACGCCGCACGACTGGTGGCGTCCGGCCGGTGCGACGTGGCCATCGGCGGGGCTGCTGAGGCTGGAATGACGAACGTCGGGATCGCCGCATTCGCCAACATGACCGCCCTGTCGACCACCGGGAACTCCCGACCGTTCGACGTCCGCCGTGACGGCTTCGTGATGACCGAAGGCGCCGGCGCCCTCGTGCTCGAGGACTGGGAACGGGCGGTCGCCCGCGGGGCGCGGATCTACGGCGAGCTCGCCGGGGCGGCCAGTACGGCCGACGCCCACCACATCACCGCCCCGGCTCCCGGTGGCTCGGGTGCTGCCGCCTGCATGCAGCTGGCCATGGACGACGCCGGGATCGATGCCGCACAAGTGGCCCACATCAACGCCCACGGCACGTCCACCCCGCTCAACGACCAAGCAGAGTCCGACGCCATCGGCAAGGTCTTCGGCAGCGAACCGCCGCCCGTCACCTCCATCAAGGGGGCCACCGGCCATGGCCTCGGGGCCAGCGGTGCGCTCGAAGCGGTGGCTGCCGTCCTGACCATCACCCACGCCAGCATCCCCCCGACGGTCGGCTACGAGCAGCCGGATCCCGAGATCCACCTCGATATCGTCACCGGCACGGGACGATCGTGGGAGCCGGGGCCGATCCTGTCCAACTCCTTCGGGTTCGGCGGCCACAACGGCTGCCTGGTCATCGTCCCCGCCTGACCGTCCGTCTCTCCTCGCCAGCCGCCGCCTGCATGGGGCGGTCACACACGTGCGTTCCGAGACGGGTCCACGCTCCCCTACCGTGGAGTCCCCATGATCGACCCTGTACTCCCGCTCGACAGCGCCCAGGACCCCGCGGGGCCGGCCGATCTCGCCATCGGTGCCTTCACCTCCCATGCCCCGTGGATCGTCGAACCCGAGACCATGCCCTGGCGCCTCGGAGAGGGTGGCGAACCCGACGTCGCCACCCTGCGCCGCCAGGCGGCCGACCTGGCCCGCACCCTGGTCGACCCCCACCACCTCCCATCGGTCGGTCGGGTCCTCACCGTGGCCTTCCGGATCGGTCTGCCGCTCCTGCGGTGGGGCGCGAACGAGCGCGGCACCCCGGACTCACGGGCCGGCCTGTCCACCCGGCTGCGACCGGCCTTCGAGCACCTCGGTCCGACCTACATCAAGCTCGGCCAGATCATCTCCTCGGGTGAGGGGATCTTCCCCGAGGAGTTGGTCACCGAGTTCCGGCTGCTGCGTGACCGGGTGCCGCCCGAGCCATTCTCCGTGGTACGCCGCACGATCGAGGAGGATCTGGGTCGATCCCTCGCCGAGGTGTTCACCTCGATCGACAGCACCCCCATTGCCTCGGCCTCCATTGCCCAGGTGCACAGCGCCACCCTGCGCACGGGCGAGCGGGTGGTGGTGAAGGTCCAGCGCAGCCGGGTAGCACCCCTGGTCCGGCTCGACGTCGCCGCTATGGCCTGGATCGCCCCGTTCCTGGTGGGTCGGATCCCGGTGGCCGCCCTCACGAACCCACCGGCACTGGTCGAGCTCTTCGCCGAGACCATCGTGGAGGAGCTCGACTTCCGGCTCGAGGCCCAGAACATGCTGGACATCGCCGGGGTGTTCGCGGAAACGGGGCAACGCAGGGTCGTCGTGCCCCGGCCCCATCCTGAGCTGGTGACCCGCCGGGTCCTGGTGATGGAGCACCTGCACGGTTTTCCGTGGAGCGACGCCGAGGACATGCGGGAGGCCGGCATCGACACCGCCGCCGTGCTCCGGTCGAGCCTGATCGCCTTCCTCGAGGGCGCCCTCCTCTACGGCGTGTTCCATGGCGACCTGCACGGCGGCAACATGATTGTCCAGCCTGACGGGACCGTCGCCCTCCTCGACTTCGGGATCACTGCCCGGCTCGACGAGCGGAAGCGCCAGGCATTCCTGCGCCTGCAGATGGGGGCAAGCACCAACAACGTCACCTTCCAGGTGGAGGCGCTCCGTGATCTCGGGGCCCTGCCGGCCGACTCGGACATCGAGGCGGTGATCCGGGATCTCAATCTCGATCGACCTCCCATCGACCCGACGACACTGACGGCCGAGGAGATGATGGCTGAGCTGCGCGAGGTCACCAAGGCGCTGCTCGGCTACGGGGCGCGGCTCCCGAAGGAGCTCATGCTGTTCGTGAAGAACATGCTGTTCCTGAACGGGGCCATGGCGGCCATGGCGCCTGACGTCGACATCCTGGGCGAGATCATGGCCGTGGTGACCTACTTCACCGAGCACCACGGCGAGCGCATCGCCCGCGAGGTCGGGTTCGAGGTGACCTCGGCCACCATCGACCTCGACGGCTACCGGGCAGCCATGGGCTTCACCGAAGAGACCGACGCCATCACCTTCCGCGACCTCCAGGAGCGCCGCGAACTCATCGCCAAACGCCTCGAGGCCCACCAGCGCCCGCGGCGTCGCACCTCGCTCCTGAAGGCCCTTTACCGGGTGATTCGACCGTCAAGGGACTGAGCCGGAGAGACTGAACCAGAAGGTCTGAACCAGCTGTTGCAACGAGGGTTGCGTAGTCATGTGTTGACACCGCTACAGTCCGACGATGCGAAGGATCTCCACGACCCTATTCATCTCCCTCGGTGCGCTCCTCGGTATCGTCGCCGTCGGTGCCCCAGCCGGTGCGGCAACGCAACCGGGGCGGGCCCTGCACGCCCATCTGGGGATACCCTCGTCTTCCCGTCCGCTGATCACGTCGTCCGTGCCCCCGATCTCCAAGGGCTACCTCGAAGTGGCCGACCTGGCAGGCAACCTGACGTTCACCCCGGGCACGGTGCCGCAGCCGACGGGCACGGTTACGGGCAGTTCGATCTCGATCCAGCTCGACGCCCCGTCGTTCCCCGGCCAGATTCCCGGCGTTCCGATGACGCTGACGGTGAGCACCGACAACCCCTCCCAGCCCCTCCATGTGGGCCAGATCTACGGTGCCGGAAGTACCGGGAGCGTCCAGGTCACGAGCACCAACAATTGCGGCGTCCAATCCGGAGATATCGCTCTGGCCCAGATTGACCAACTCACCGAAACGGCAGGGTCGATCACCTCGGCCGCCGTGCAGTTCGGCTGCGTGGCGCTTGGCGGTCCGTACCTTGCGGTGTCCGGAGCCTTCGCTTACAACATCGTCCCGACGACGCCGCACCAGGGCTACTACACCTATGAAACCAATGGGGCGCTCACCGGCTTCGGTACAGACAATTACCTGAACTACCTGGGCGACCTGTCGGCTACCCCCTTGAACCAACCCATCGTCGGCATGGCCCAGACGGCCGACGGTGGCGGGTACTGGATGGTCGCCTCTGACGGCGGCATCTTCGCCTTCGGGGATGCCGGGTTCTACGGCTCCGCGGGGTCCTTGCCTCTCAACAAGCCCATCGTAGGGATGGCGGCGACCACGGACGGCAAGGGCTACTGGTTGGTGGCCTCCGACGGCGGCATCTTCGCCTACGGGGACGCCGGGTTCTACGGGTCGACCGGGAGCGAAACCCTCAACAAGCCCATTGTCGGGATGGCCGCGACACCGGGCGGCAAGGGCTACTGGTTGGTGGCCTCCGACGGCGGCATCTTCGCCTACGGGGACGCCGGGTTCTACGGGTCGACGGGCAATCTCTCACTCAACAAGCCGGTGGTCGGCATGACGCCCACGCCCAACGGCAAGGGGTACTGGTTCGTCGCTTCCGACGGTGGCATCTTCGCCTATGGGGACGCCGGCTTCCACGGTTCGACGGGCAGCCTCACGCTCAATCAGCCCATCGTGGGCATGGCCCAGACGGCCGACGGTGGCGGCTACTGGCTGGTGGCGGCCGACGGCGGCATCTTCGGCTACGGCGATGCTCCGTACTACGGAAGCCTGCCCGGGGACGGCGTATCGGTCAATGACGTGGCCGGCCTGTCGACGCTCCCCGGACTCTCCTTCTGACCGTCGGACGCGGCCGGTGGGTACCCGAACCAAACGGTCCCTGTCGGTCGCGCCTCAGACCCTGATCGACAGCCCTTCGGCCGCCATGACCTCGCCGAGGATTCGTACGGCCCTCGGACCGACCCCGTGCAGCGCCAGGAGCTCCTTGGTCGCCACACCGTCGAGCTGCGCCAACGAGGTGTAGCCGGCCGCCGTCAATGCCCGGGTGGCCGGGGCGCCGATCGCTGTGGGCAGGGTTACCTCGTCGCTCATGATCCGAACCTGTGGGACCAGGAGACGGGACCCGCCACCGTTCAGCGCCCCTGGGACTCAACCCACCGGCGGTGCTGCTCGAGGATGTGCTCGTGGCTCGCCCCCTTCGACGGGACGTGGGGGTGATGGTGCCGGCACAAAATGTAGGGGGTGCCGGACAGCGGGTGCTTGCCGATCCTCCAGCAACCCTTGGTATGGCAGTTCACCTTGCGGAGGCCGGTGTAGACGCCGATCCCCACCGCGCTGATGAGGGTGGCCTCGCCCAGGTCGGACCCGATGCCGGACCAGAAGTTGTAGTAGTGGTCGGGACCGCCGTTGAGCACGCCGGTGTGGAGGGCCGCCCAGTGCCGGACACCGCTGACCAGGACGATGACCAGGAACGCCCCCACGAGGATGACAACGAAGGCGATCCAGAGGACCGAGGCGCCGGCCTTCGGATCCGGCGGATACTCGGCCGCTGACGGCGCCGGCGAGGTTGCCGGATCGCTCCCTGCTGCTGTTTCCGGTGCCGATGCCGGCTCCGACACTGCCGCCGCGCTATCCGCTGTGTCTGTTCCGGTCACGGACCCTCGTCTCCTCGCCACCGATGCTCACCGCCGGTCGGCGACCACGGTACCCGCGGAGAGCCGGGTGACCCGGGGATCCTGGGGCTCGACCCGGTCAGCCCGCGTCGATGGCTGACCGCAGCGAGCCGACGAACTCCGCCGCCCCATCGGGGCCCGCCCCCTCGAGCAACCGCCGAACGAGGGCTGAGCCGACCACCACGCCATCGGCGACCTCACAGACGGCCCGGGCCTGGTCCGGGGTCGACACGCCGATCCCGATGCAGACCGGTAGGTCGGTGTGGGTCTGGATCCTCACCGCCACCTCGCGGGCCGAGTCGGCCAGGACGGCCTGTTCGCCGGTCACGCCCATCCGGCCCACTGCGTAGACGAACCCCCGCGTCCGTTCGCAGATTGCGCCGATCCGTTCGTCCGGGGTCGAGGGCGCCACCAGCAGGACGGTTGCCACGTCCTCGGCGTCGGCGGCCGCGGCCCAGTCGTCGACCTCTTCGAGGGGCAGGTCGGGGATGATCGCCCCCGACACGCCCGCCTGGCGCATGTCGCCCGCGATGCGCGTGTGCCCAGCCCGGTAGATGAGGTTGTAGTACGTCATCACCACCAGCGGCACCCCGACGTTGACGCGGCTGAGATCGGCCAGCACCCCTTCGGGGGTGGTGCCCCGGGTGAGCGCCCGCAACGACGACTCCTGGATGACGGCCCCGTCGATCATCGGGTCGGAAAAGGGGATCCCCACCTCGATGGCATCGGCTCCGGCTCCGGCCAGCGCCTCGAGCACCAGCAGCCACTCGTCATCGAGCCCGCCGGTAATGTACGGAATCAGTAGCTTGTGGCCATCGTCCCGTCGGGCCCGCAGCGCCGACTCCAGGGTGCCCGGAGTGTGGGTGGCCGGTGTGTGGGTGGCCGTGATCCGGGCGCTCATGCCCGGCCCGCCAGGATCTCGCGGACCTGGGCGACGTCCTTGTCGCCTCGGCCGGACAGGTTGATCAGCACCGTCGACCCCTGGCTGATCTCACCCCGCCCGGCGGCATCGACCACCCAGGCCAGGGCATGGGCCGACTCGAGCGCGGGCAGAATCCCCTCGGTCCGGGCCAGGAGCTGGAACGCCTCCACCACCGACTCATCATCCGCCGTCTCGTAGCGGGCCCGGCCGAGATCGTGGAGGTGGGCGTGCTCGGGACCGATGCCCGGATAGTCGAGACCGGCCGAGATCGACACCGCCTCCAGGATCTGCCCGGCTTCGTCCTGGATCAGGGCGCTGCGCATGCCGTGGAGCACCCCCGGGATCCCGGTCGTGACCGCCGCGCCCCCGGCGGCCTCCACGGCCACCAGACCCGATGAGGTGGCATCGGCGAACCCGGCGAAGATGCCGGCGGCGTTCGACCCTCCCCCGGCGCAGGCCACCACCAGGTCGGGGTCAGCTCCGTCGAGCAGCTCTCGACACTGGCTCCGCGCCTCGTCGCCGATCACCCGCTGGAACTCCCGCACCATCCACGGATACGGATGGGGTCCCATGACCGAACCCAAGCAGTAATGGGTGTCGTCGACGGTGGCCACCCACGCGCGCAGTGCTTCGTTGACCGCGTCCTTCAGGGTGCGGCTCCCGGTGGTGACCGGCACCACGGTGGCCCCCAACAGCTCCATGCGGAAGACGTTGAGTTCCTGGCGCTTGGTGTCGACCTCCCCCATGTAGACGATGCACTCCATGCCGAACAGGGCCGCGGCGGTGGCCGTCGCCACCCCGTGCTGGCCCGCACCCGTTTCGGCGATGAGTTTGCGCTTCCCCATCCGCCGGGCGAGGAGGCCCTGGCCCACTACGTTGTTCAGCTTGTGCGAGCCGGTGTGGGCCAGGTCCTCCCGCTTCAACAGGACCCGGATACCGAGCTGCTCAGACAAACGCCGGCACTCGGTGACGGGGGTGGGTCGGCCCCCGAACGTGCGCAGGATGTCGTCGAACTCGGCCCGGAAGGCATCGTCGGCCCAGGCCTCGCGGAACGCCGCCTCGAGCTCGATGCAGGCCGGCACGAGCGATTCGGGGACGTACCGGCCCCCGTAGTCGCCGAACCGGCCGGTGGGGCCGGGGTCGCCCATGATCGGGTGGGTGCTCGTCTCGGTGCTCATCGTAAGGTGCTCGCTGTTCAGTGTCGGTCACCATGACCCACCCGCGGAGGGAACCGCGGGGTGGGTGATGGGATGAAGGTGGACTGGGCGGCCGGTCGGACAGTCAGTCGTCGTCCTGCCAGTCGAACAGGTCGGTGGCGCTACGTGGCCCCGCCACGGCTCCGTCGGGGACGGCATCGCGGTACTCGCCCACCGTAAGCCGGCCGGCCTCACGGGCGGCAACGATGAAGTCCCGCACCTTGCCGGGGTCCTTCACCCCGGGCGACGACTCGACGCCGCTTGCCACGTCCACGCCCCAGGGGTGGAGGTGGGCGATGGCGCCGGCCACGTTGTCGGGTCGGAGGCCGCCGGAGACCATGAGGCGGCCCGGGTCGACCACCCCTTCGGCCAGGCGCCAGTCGAAGAGCTCACCCGAACCGGCGTTGGGCCCGTCGACAAGCAGGGTCTGCGCCCCGTACTCGGGGAACCGCTCGATGTTGCGGTGTCCGGCCGGGAACGCCTTGATGGTCCAGTTCACCCGATCGGCCACCCAGCGGGTGTCGTCAGCCGACTCGAACCCGTGCAACTGCACGGCCCGCAGCCCGATCTGCCCGGCGATCTCGACCACCCGGCGGGGCGACTCATCACGGAAGACGCCGACCGTCACCGTCTCGTGGGGCAGCCGTTTCACGATGTCGGCAACCGCCGACAGGGCCATCTGGCGGGGGGAGGGCGCGAAGATGAAGCCCACCGCTGAGGCCCCCATGCCGACGGCCAGCAACGCGTCGGCCTCCGACGTCACCCCGCAGATCTTGACGAACAGCTCCGACTCGTCCGCCGGTGCGGTGCTCATGCCCGGGCACCGAGCAGTCCGTCGACCGCCGACGTGCGGTCTGGTGACCGCACCAGCGTCTCCCCCACCAGGACCGCGGTGTACCCGGCCGAGGTGAGCCGACCGACGTCGGCGGCGTCGCGGATCCCCGACTCGGCCACCGCCACCACACCGTCGGGCATCCGCTCCCCCATGCGCAACGCTCGGTCGCGGTCGACCTCGAAGGTGCGCAGGTCCCGCTGGTTGACGCCGATCAGGCGGGCCCCGGCGGCCAGGGCCCGATCGAGCTCGGTGTCGTCGTGGACCTCGACCAGCGGGGCCAGATCCAGCGTACGGGCCAGAGAAAGCAGGTCGGCAAGCTCGGCGTCCCCCAGGGCGGCCACGATCAGCAGGACGGCGTCGGCGTCCATGAGGCGGGCATCGCACACATCGAGGGGGCCCACCGTGAAGTCCTTGCGCAGCACCGGCAACGCACACGCCGCCCGGGCGGCCTCGAGATCGGCCCGGCTCCCGGCGAAGAATTCCTCATCGGTGAGGACGGACAGGCACGACGCCCCACCGGCCTCGTAGTCGCCGGCCACCGTGGCCGCATCCAGGGTCGGGTCGAGGTCGCCCTTGGAGGGCGACCGCCGCTTGATCTCGGAGATCAGGGCCATTCCCCGCGCCGCACGGCCGGCCCGCAGTGCGGCCACGAAGTCCCGCGGTGCCGTCGACCCCGCGCCGGCCCGCCGGGTGGCGAGGTGGTCGGTCGCCGCCTCGACCGTCTCGGCGATGCCGCGCTCGTCGGCCGCCGAGGCGGCGCGGTGGGCGACGAGAATGGAGTCGAGGTAGGCCGGCATGCCCGGCCAGCCTACCGGTGACCTGCCCGGAGTCGGTGGTACGCGCGCTGGCCCGTCCTCGGGTCCTTCACACTTCCCTAACGATGGCGCCGACCGGGACTGGTGCGGTGGCAGGCTGGTCCGATGGCGAGCGGCGAAGGATGTGTGGTGGTGATCGAGGACGACCACCACATCGGCGACCTGGTGGCCATGTACCTGCGCCGGGACGGCTTCCGTGTGGTCCAGGCCGACGACGCCGAACGGGGTCTGGCGGCCATCGGACACGAGTCGCCCCGCCTGGTCGTGGTCGACATCGGACTGCCCGGCGAACTCGACGGCCTCGACGTGTGCAAGCAGTTGGCTGCCGCCGCAACGCCCGTCCCGGTGCTGATCCTCAGCGCCCGCGACGACGAGGTCGACCGTGTCCTGGGCCTGGAGCTCGGGGCCGACGACTACATGACCAAGCCGTTCAGTGCCCGCGAGCTGGTGGCCCGGGTGCACGCCATCCTTCGGCGCACCTCGACGGCCGCCGGCGGCCAGGGCCCCACGGTGGTCGAGTTCGGCGACGTGGCCGTCGAAACCGGGCGCCGCGAAACTCGCCGGGACGGAGTGGTGGTCCCGCTGGCCACCCGCGAGTTCGACCTGCTGGCGTTCCTGATGGACAACCAGGGCCTGGCACTCTCCCGTCAGCAGCTCCTCGACGGTGTCTGGGGCCCGGACTGGTTCGGTGACGCCCGGACCGTCGACGTCCACGTCCGCCAACTGCGCAAGAAGCTCGGTACCGACCTGCCGCTCGCCACCGTGTGGGGCGTCGGCTACCGCCTCGGATGAGGCGGCGCCTCACCATCGCCGTCATTGCGCTGGTCGTCGTGACCGTGGCCGTCACCAGCCTCGGCAGCTACGTGCTCATCCGCAGGGTCACCGTGTCGACGTCCCAACAGGAACTGGCCGGCGATGCCAGGGCCATCTCGACGACGTTCTCGGACCGGGCCCGCCTGACCAAGGCCTCGTTCCGCAGGGAACTGGCCATCGTGACCAGCGCCGGTCACTTCGGCTCCGTGCAGTTCGTCCTGCTCGGCCCGGATGGCACCGTCACTCCGCCCCTCGCCTCCGGACTGGCCACGGCCCTGATCGACCCCGCAGCGCTCCTGGCCGGCCACCAGGTGACGGGGCACACCGAGTCGCTGGTGGCCTTCTCGGCCGTGCCCACGCCGCTGAATGCGAAGATCAACGGCACCCCGGTGCTGGTGGTGACCCGCCAGATCCACAGCCCGATCAATGGTGTCCGCTACTTCGGCCTCATCGGCCTGGGGGCCGCACTGGCCGCCGCCCTGGTGGCCGCGGCGCTCGCCCGACGGTTCAGCCGGCCGCTGGTGGCCGCCGTCGACGCCACCCGGCAGATCGCCGCGGGCGACTTCGACGCCACCGTCGCGGTGGGACCCCACGAAATCCCCGAGTTCGCCCAGCTGGCCGACTCGATCAATGCCATGGCCGGGACCCTGGCCCGCGCTCGCGACCAGGAGCGGCAGTTCCTGCTGTCGGTCTCCCACGAACTGCGGACACCGCTCACATCGATCCGCGGCTACGCCGACGCGGTGCTCGACGGGGCGACCGACGACCCCCATGCGGCGGCCGCGGTCATCAGCGCCGAGGCCCGACGACTGGAGCGGCTGGTCCAGGATCTGCTCGATCTGGCCCGCCTCGACGCCGACCGGTTCGCCTTCGAGCTGCGCACCGTCGACGCCGCCCTGGTCGTGCGCCAGGTGGTCGTCGGGTTCCAGCCCCGGGCGGCCGATCTGGGTATCGGCCTCGTCGTGGCACCGGGCTCCGACGTGACCCGCCCGGTGACGGCCGACAGCGACCGCCTCGGTCAGATCCTGGCCAACCTGGTGGAGAATGCCGCCTCGTTCGCCACCCGCCAGGTGGTGGTCGGCCTTGACGGTGGTCCGGACGGCGTCGTCCTGTGGGTCGACGACGACGGGCCGGGCATTCCGCCCGATCAGCTGACCCGGGTATTCGACCGCCACTACACGACGGACCGGACGCCAGGGCGCCGGAAGGGTTCGGGGCTCGGACTCGCCATCGTGGCGGAACTGGCAGCCGCCATGGGGGCTGAGGTGCATGCAGAGTCCCCCATCGGCCCCGACCAGGACCCGGGCACGCGGATGATCGTCAACCTCCGTCATCCGCCCGGGCCGGATGCCCGCCTGACATCGTTCGTCTCGCCCGATTCCTGAGAGCGATCCCTTCACGCTGACCTGGCAGATATCTCACCCTCAGGTTGAGATCTAGACAACCCTGAAGGTCAGATCGAGGTTGAGGGTTTGGGAATGGCACCCCGGGGTCGGAACCGTTCACGGTGGCCAAGTGGTGGCCTCAGAGGGCCACGCCCTTCCAGTAGGTGCCGTCCAGCATGGCGGCGAGGGTGTCCCGGTGGATGATGAGGTCGTCGACCTCGGCCGGGGCCTCGGCCTCGCCGAAGTGGATCGACCGCTCGGTCACCCGCCGCATGATCACGCCGTGCCGGATGGCCGCGTAGGCGATGTGCCACTGCAGATCCCCCGGGTCGTGACCGGAGGCCGCCGCGTACGAGGTCCGGACGTCGGCGGGACGGAACATATCGGGCAGTCCGGGGGCGCCGAGCTGCACAGCCAGGTCCTGGAAGAACAGGTGGAGATAGCACATCCACCCGAGGTCGACCTCAGGTGGTGCCACCGCCGCCATCTCCCAGTCGAGAACGGCGACCACCTTGTTGTCCCGGAACATCATGTTGCCGATCCGGCCGTCACCCCACGACACGGCGTCGCCGCTGGCGTCGCTCGGGAGGTTGTCGGTCAGCCAGGCGAAGCAGTCGTCGAGCAACACTGACCGGTTGTCCCCCACCACCCACTCGAGGTAGTCCTTCCAGTGGTTGAGGCTGCGTTCGAGGGCCGTGTCGCCGGGTTGGTCGAGTTCGAGGAATCCGAGGTCGTGGTCGGCCGGGGTGATCGAGTGGATCCCGGCCATCGCCTCGATGGCCGACTCCTGGATGGTCCGGCGGGCCTCCTCGGTGCCGTCGAAGACCCAGTTGTCGCCGAAGGTGTACGGCAGGACGTCTGGTGGGACGATGCCGTCGATCCGGTCCATGACGAAGAAGGCGCCGCCCAGCACGCCGGGGTCCGGCTCGTACCAGTGGGTCTCGGGAATGGGCACGTCGGTGGAGGCGGACACCAGGCGCATGACCCGGTACTGCATGTCGAGGTCGTAGGTGGTGAACACCGGGTAGTCGGTGGCCGGGGGCTCCACCCGGGCCACCAGTCGTCGGGTCACCTCGGTGCCGCCCTCGGTCCATGCCGCGTCCACCAGCAAGGTCTCCGACGACATGCCGTTGCTCTCGGGACTGGTCAAGTCGACGACCCGGGCGTTGCTGCCCCCCGGCAAGGTTGCACGCAGCCACTGTTCGAACTTGTCGCGCATCTCGCCGGGGTCCCGGGTCGAGGTGGTGATCCGCTCGGCGTCCATCTCCACGGTGCCGTCGGGCCGGCCACCGGTCGGTGCATCTGTCGTCATGTCGTCTCCCCCACGCTGGTCGGCGTCCTGCCGGTGATTCACCGGGTGCAGCCAGCCTGCGGGGCAACGTAGCGCGTCCCGGACACCCCGTCCGGACGTCAGCCCGAATGTGAGGGAGCGACCAGGGGGAGGGAGCGGACGTCGGCGGTTGCCTCGCCGCCGTCCCACACCACGGCCACCTGATCTTCCGCTCCGACCCGGCGGTGCAGGGTGGCCAGTGCCACCGCGGCCCCCTGGTGGGCCGACCACGCCACCGAGCTCAGGGACCCGACCTCGTGTTCGCCGTCGATGGTCCGTACCTCGGCCCCGACCGGCGGCCGGGCCGACCCGGAGACGACCAGGCCCCACAGGCGACGGGCCACCTTCGAGCCCCGGGCGTCGAGACGGGCCACCAGCTCCTGCCCGGTGAAGCACCCCTTGGTGAAGGAGACGGTGCGCTCCACGAGGCCCACCTCGGCCGCGATGGTCGACTCGGTCACCTCACGGCCCCCGACCGGCACCCCGGCTTCGATCCGGGCCGCCTCCCACCGTTCCTCGTCGCACCAGACAACTCCCTCGGGCAACCAGGTGGCGAGCTCGGGATCCCCCTCCGGCTTCGGTCCGAGCAGGTCGACGCCGCTCCACGACGGCCATTCCACACTCAGTGTCAACGTCGGCCCCGCGGGGATGTCGAGGGTCGACGCCCCTAGTCCGCGCACCGACAGGCAGGCCCAGTCGAGGGCCTCGACGGCCACGTTGGTCCGAAGTCGGAACCGCTCGAGTCGGGCCTGGGCCACCGGGCCGCCACCGGAATCGGTGTCGAGCGCGAACGAGTCGTCACCGGTCCGGGTGATCCTGACGACGGCGTCGACCTTGCCCTGCGGGCTCAGCAGCAGTGCCTCGGTGCTGTCGCCGACGGCCAGTCCGTCCAGGTCCTGGCTGCACTGTCCCTGGAGATAGGTCAGTGCGTCCGGGCCGTTGACCGACAGCACGTCACGAGCCACCACCCGGGCGAAGGCACCCGATTCGAGCGCGTCAGCCCCTACCAGGTCGTCGCTCACGTGGCCGCCTTCTGACCGGCCATCCGGGCCATGGCCACCGCCGACAGCATGGCTGCGGCCTTGTGGGCACACTCGGCGTTCTCGGACGCGGGGTCGGAGTCGGCCACGATGCCGGCCCCGGCCTGGACCGAGGCCCGGCCGTCGGGGGCGACGGTCATGGTACGGATGGCGATGGCGGTGTCGAGGTTGCCGCTGAAGTCGAGGTAGCCGACCACCCCGCCGTAGACACCACGCTTGGTCGGCTCGAGGTCGTCGATGATCTCCATGGCCCGTACCTTGGGCGCCCCCGACAGGGTGCCGGCGGGCAGGGTGGCCCGCAGCACGTCGATCGGCCCCTTGCCCGCGGCGAGGCTGCCCGAGACCTGCGACGTCAGGTGCATGATGTGGCTGTACCTCTCGACGACCATGACCTCGTCGACCACCTCAGTGCCGAAACTGACCACCCGGCCGACGTCGTTGCGGGCCAGGTCGATGAGCATCACGTGCTCGGCCACCTCCTTCGGGTCCTCGACCAGCTCGGCCTCGAACCGGAGATCCTCTTCGGGGGTGGTACCCCGGGGACGCGAGCCGGCGATGGGCCGGGAGATGACGGTGCCGTCCCGCAGCCGCACCATGGGCTCGGGGGAGGCGCCGACCACGGTGACCTCGGGGAAGCGCAGGAAGTAGAGGTACGGGCTCGGGTTGACCAGGCGTAGCACCCGGTAGACGTCGAACGGGTCGACGCCGAGGTCGTCGAGGTCGAACCGTTGGGACAGCACGACCTGGAAGACGTCGCCGGCCACGACATGCTCCTTGGCTGCCCGGACGGCGTCCATGTACAGCTCGTCGGTCATGGTCCGGATGACGTCGCCGGGCGGCGCCTGGCGGGGCGGCAGCAGTCGCGGGGCCTCGACCGTCGGCCGGACGCAGTCGGCGGCCAGCACGTCGAGCCGGGCTTGGGCGTCGGCATGGGCCGCGTCGAGCTCGTCGTCGCCCCAGGTGGGGTCGACGACGACGTTGTCGATGAGCACGACCCGCTGGCGCCAATGGTCGAAGGCGGCCAGTTGGCCGATCACGGCCAGGACCGCATCGGGCTGGCCCAGGTCGTCAGGCGGCACGTCGGGCAGTTGCTCCACCTCGCGCACCACGTCATAGCCGAGGTAGCCGACGAGGCCGGCATGCAGCGGCGGCAGGTCGGGGAGGTCGGGCGAATCGACGGCGTCGAGAATGGCCTCGAGGGCAGCCAGCACACCGTGGTGGCCGGTCACGCCCCCACCGGTCAGGCTGTCGAGGTCGAGGGCTCCCCGGGTCCTGACCTCATGTCCCTGGGCGACCAGGGTGGCCAGCGGGTTGCGCCCGACGAAGGAGTAGCGGCCCCACCGCTCGCCGCCCTCCACCGATTCGAGGAGGAAGCCGCTGGTGTCACCGGTCCCGACGATCTGAAGGAAGGCGGCCACCGGAGTGACGGTGTCGGCCACCAGCTCGCGCCACACGGGGACGATCCGGTGAGCGCGGGCCAGTGTGCGGAAGCCCACGGCCCCGGGGCCGTCGGGGTCGGTCACGAGTCGGCCGACTCCCTGGCCGGGTCGTCACCGAAGGCGCGGAAGAAGCAGGTGCGGCTCCCCGTGTGGCAGGCGCCGGCACCCTCCTGGTCGACGGTCACCAACAGCGCGTCGCCATCGCAGTCGTAGGCGACGCGCTTCACGTACTGACGGTCGCCCGAGGTCTCTCCTTTGCACCAGTACTCCCGGCGACTCCGGCTCCAGAACCAGGTGCGTCCGGTCTCCAGCGTCTTGGCCAAGGACGCGGCGTTCATCCAGGCGAACATCAGCACGGCACCATCCGATGCGTCCTGCACGATGGCGCCGACCAGACCGTCGGCGTTGTAGCTGATTGCCTCGAGCTCTGCAGCAGTGTGGGGGACGGGCGTGGCGACGAAAGCGGGTGGATTAGTGGAGGTGGTCACAGGGGCTCCCGGTGCAGAGGGTCGTTCGGTTGCGGGTCGTTCGGTTGCGGTTCGTGGGCTGCGTTCGTCGGGTCGGTTCGCCATGGGGCGGCGGTCAGAGATAGAGGCCTGTGCCGCCATCGAACCGGGTGGCGGCCACGGCGTGGACATCGCGCTCACGGAGGATCACGTACTCCTCGCCCTGCACCTCGACCTCGAAGCGGTCCTCGGGATTGAAGAGAACGTTGTCCCCGACCTTGACAGAACGCACGTGGGGTCCGACGGCCACCGTTTTCGCCCAGGTCAGGCGGCGGGATACCTGGGCCGTCGCCGGGATGAGGATGCCGGCCCGGGACCGTCGCTCGCCCTCGGACTGCCCGACCTGGACGAGGACGCGGTCGGCCAGCACGTTGATGGCCAGCGGAGCATCGTCGCCGTCCGCCCCGGTCGCCGGGGCCTCCGAGGTAGTGGTCGCCACGTCCGCAGGCTACCGCAGCCCCGACGCGGCCCGGACGGAGTGAATCCCTGCTCAGGCCGGGCGAACAGGCACACCGGCGGCGGCCAGGTGGGCCTTGGCCTCAGCCACCGTGAATTCGCCGAGGTGGAAGATGGAAGCGGCCAGTACGGCGTCGGCCGCGCCGTCGACCGCCCCTTCGACCAGGTGGTCCAACTCCCCCACTCCTCCCGACGCGATCAGGGGGACCGGGCAGATGTCGGCGATGCGCCGGGTCAGCTCGAGGTCGAACCCGTCGCGAGTGCCGTCGCGGTCCATCGAGGTGACGAGCAGCTCGCCGGCGCCGAGTTCGCTGCACCGCTCCGCCCAGGCCAGGGCGTCGGTGCCGGTCCCGGTCCGGCCGCCGTGGGTGAAGACCTCCCAGGCCAACGCCTCGGTGTCCGTACGGCGGCGGGCGTCGATGGCCACCACGACGCACTGGGCGCCGAATTCGTGGGCCAACTCGGCGATGAGCCCGGCTCGGGCGACAGCGGCCGAGTTGACCCCTACCTTGTCAGCGCCGGCCCGCAAGAGGCGCCTGGCGTCGTCCACCGCCCGCACCCCGCCTCCCACCGTGAACGGAATGAAGACCTGCTCGGCCGTACGGGCCACCACGTCGACCATGGTCCGCCGGTTGTCCGAGGAGGCGGTGATGTCGAGGAAGACCAGTTCGTCAGCGCCCTGTGTGTCGTAGCGGGACGCCAGCTCGACCGGGTCGCCGGCGTCGAACAGGTCGGTGAACCGCACCCCCTTGACCACCCGGCCGTCGTCGACGTCCAGGCAGGGAATTACACGGACCGTGCGCACGCCGCCACCCCTTCCTCCACGGTGAACCGCCCGTCGACCAGAGCCTTGCCGGTGATGGCACCGAGCAGCCGCCGGGGTGGCCCGTCGGCGACCACCACCTCGAGGGCGCCCAATGATTCGATGTCCGCGACCGATGCCACTCCGCCCGAGGCGATGACCGGCAGCTCGGTTGAGCCCAACACGGCACGGAGCCCGTCGAGGTCGGGTCCGCCCAGCATGCCGTCGCGCTCGATCGAGGTGACGATGACCGCGGCCAGCCCGGCGCCTGCCACTTCGTCCAACAGCTCGCCGACGGTCCGCCCCGAGCCCTCCTCCCAGCCGCACACCGCCACCTCTGCCCGCCCGTCGGGGGTGCGTCGGTAGTCGATGCCGAGGGCCACCCGGCCGGGAAAGGCGGATGCGGCCCGGCGCACGAACCCGGGGTCGTCGAGGGCGGCCGTGCCGAGGATCACCCGGGACAGGCCACCGTCCAGGAGCTCGGCGACGTCGGCCTCGCTGCGGACGCCACCGCCGGTCTCGACCGGTACGTCGACTGCCGCGGCGATGGCCAGCACCGTGGCCCGATTGACCGGTCGGCCGGACCGGGCCGCATCGAGATCGACCACGTGCAACCACGGCGCGCCGGCCGCCGCGAACCGTCCAGCCAGGGCGACCGGATCGCCGTAGTCACTCTGGCGGTCGAAATCACCCTGGGTGAGGCGGACCGCCCCGCCGTCGCGGATGTCGATGGCCGGGTAGAGCTCCATCAACCGCCGCCGTCGACGGCGGCCACGAAGTTGGCCAGGATCCCGAGGCCCACCGCTCCCGACTTTTCGGGGTGGAACTGGGTGCCCCACACGCGTCCTCGCTCGGCCGTGGCCACGACCGGCCCGCCGTAGTCGCACGTCGACGTGGTATCCGCCGTGCGTTCGGGGGCATACGAGTGGACGAAGTAGACCCAGGCCGGGTCGGGCACACCGACCAAGAGCGCCGAGGTGCCGATGTCGAGCGTGTTCCACTGCATTTGGGGGTGCTTTACCCCCTCGGGCAGTCGACGCACCGTACCGGGCAGGACACCGAGCCCCCGAGCAGCGGGGTCTTCCTCGGAACCCTCGTAGAGCAACTGGAACCCGACGCAGATACCGAGGAAGGGGATACCCCGGGCCACGGCGTCATTGGCCACGGCGGCGAGCCCGGTGGCCTCCAGCGCTTCGGCGCACCGCCCGAAGGCACCGACCCCGGGCAGCACGATGCCCGCGGCGTCCGACGCGGCATCGGGGTCGTCCACCAGCCGGGCGTCGGCGCCGACCCGCTGCAGGGCTTTTTCGGCCGAACGCAGGTTGCCGATGCCGTAGTCGAGGACGGCTATCACGGGGTGGGGCGGCGCGTCACAGCGTGCCCTTGGTGGACGGCACTCCCCCGCCGTCGATGCGTACCGCGTCCTTCAACGACCGGGCCACCGCCTTGAACGAGGCCTCGAGGATGTGGTGGGTGTTCTTACCCGTCACCAGGCGGATGTGCAGGGTGAGCGCGGCGGCCGTAGCGAAGGAGCGCCAGAACTCCTCGGCCAGCTGGGGATCGAAGGGCGGCGACCCGAGGCCGGCGGTGTCCGGCGGGAACTCGATCGTGTAGGCCAGGTACGGCCGGCCGGACAGGTCGAGGGCCACGTCGACGAGGGCCTCGTCCAAGGGGAGCGAGATCGAGGCGAAGCGCCGCACGCCGGCCTTGTCGCCGAGCGCTTCGGCCACCACCTCGCCCAGGGCGATCCCGACGTCTTCGACGGTGTGGTGGGCGTCGACGTCGAGATCCCCCACCGCGGCCACCGTCACGTCGATCCCGCTGTGCTTGCCCAGCTGGCTCAACATGTGATCAAAGAAGGGCAGGCCGGTGGCGATGTCGGTGGCGCCGTTGCCGTCGAGGTCGACCTCGACCTCGATCGAGGTCTCCTTGGTGGCGCGTGACACCCTCGCCGCCCGTCGGTGAGGACGTCCTCCACCGAGGAGGGCGTCGTCGGGGCTGGGTGCAGATGCGGTAGTGCTCATCGCAGGCTTTCGGTCAGGGCGGCCAGGAACCGGTCGTTCTCCTCGGGAAGCCCCACCGTCACCCGCAGGCACCCGGTGAGGCCCGGCCACGTTGAACAGTCTCGCACGAGCACCGATGCAGCCACGAGATCGGACCACACGTCGGTTGCCGACTTGGCCAGCGGGCGGAATAGCAGGAAGTTGGCGTCCGAAGGCCACGTCTCGACGGGCAGGCCGGCGAAGGCCGCGGCGATCCGGCCCCGCTCCTCGGCGATGGCGGCCACCCGTCGTTCCATATCGTCGACATAGGTCAGCGCCAGTCGACCGGCGGCCTGCTTGGCGGTGTCGAGGTGGTAGGGCAGGGCGACGAGTTCGCACGCGGCCACCACCTCGGGGTCAGCCACGAGGTAACCGAGACGAGCGCCGGCCATCGACCATGTCTTGGAGAAGGTCCGGACCACCACGACGTGGCGCGCCCCGACCGGGTCGCGACGCCGCAGTTCGAGGGCCGACGACGGGGCGAACTGCCCGTAGGCCTCGTCGACCACCAGTAGCCCGGGCACCAGGGCGGACACCGCGGCGATGTCGTCGAGGGAGTCGGCTCTCCCCGTCGGGTTGTTGGGCGAACACAGAAATGTGATGACGGGATCGGACCCGGCGACCGCGTCGGCCACCGCGTCGAGGTCGAGGGCGAAGTCGTCGCGGCGGGCACCGGCCACCACCGTGGTGCCGGTGACCCTGGCGATGTGGCGGTGGAGCGTGTAGGTCGGCTCGAAGAGCGCGGCGGTCCGGCCCGGACCGCCGTAGGCCAACAAGAGACACTGGAGGACCTCGTTCGAGCCGTTGGCGCAGAACACCTCGTCGGTCCCCACGCCGTGGCTGGCGGCCAATGCGGCCCGCAGCTCGGTCGCCTCGCGATCCGGGTACCGGTTGAACTCGATGCCCCTTACCGCATCAGCCAGGGCCTCGAGCCACCCGTCGGGGGGCGGGAGAGGCGACTCGTTGGTGTTGAGCCGGACGTCGACGTCGACCTGGGCCGAGTGGTAGCCGACCAGCGCCTCGAGGTCCGTTCGCACGCCGGGCAGGCTGCGGCCCGGACCCTCCCCTACGGCTGCCATCGGAGCTGCACCGACTGGGCGTGAGCCGGCAGACCCTCGGTGGTGGCCAGGGTGACGACGTGGGGGCCGAGGGCGCGGACCGCGTCGTCGTCCATGCTGACGGCGTGGATGTGCTTGCGGAAGTCGTCCACCCGCAGGGCGCTGGCAAACCGGGCCGTCCGGTTGGTGGGCAGCACGTGGTTCGGACCGGCGAGATAGTCGCCCACGCTGGCCGGAGCGTTGATGCCGAGGAACACGGCACCGGCCGAAGTGATGTTCTTGAGCAGCGACTTGGCGTCGGGGGTGAGGATCTCGAGGTGCTCGGGAGCCACCACGTTGGACACGGCACACGCCTTCTCGGGTGAGTCGACCAGTACTGCATAGCCACCGACGCCCAACGTGGCCTCCAGGTCGGTCCGTCGGGGCGAGTCGGCGACGATGCGATCCACCTCGGCATCGACGAGGTCGATGAGCTCCTCGGACCACGTGATGAGCCACGCCAGTCCGTCCGGGCCGTGCTCGGCTTGGACCACCAGGTCGATGGCGGCGAACGTCGGCGGAGTGTCCGGCCCGGCAATGACCACGACCTCGGAAGGCCCGGCGAACGCCGACGCCACACCGACCACCCCGGACACCTGCCGCTTGGCCTCGGCCACGTACCGGTTGCCCGGACCCACGATGACGTCGACGGCGTCGATGCTCTCGGTGCCGTACGCCATGGCGGCGATGGCCTGGGCCCCGCCCACCGCGTAGACCTCCGTCACCCCGGCGACGGCGGCGGCGGCCAACGTGGCGTCGTCGATGTGCCCGTCCGGGCCCGGTGGGACACACAACACGATCTCCTCGACCCCGGCCACATGAGCTGGGACGGCGCACATCAGGACTGTCGAGGGATAGCGGGCCCGGCCACCCGGGGCGTAGCAGCCGGCCCGGGCCACCGGTCGGATCAGGTGGCGCACGGTGACGCCGGCATTGGTGAACTCGTCAGGCGGGTCACCCGCCTCGTGGGCGTGGTAGGCCAGGATCCGGTCGTGGGCGACGTCGAGTGCCTCCTGGAGTTCGACGGGAATGCGGTCCAGCGCGGCGGTCAGCTCCCCGGCCGGCACCCGTAGGGCGTCGAGTTCCACGCCGTCGAAGGTGGCCGTGAGTCGCCGGAGCGCCTCGTCGCCGTCGGCTCGCACGTCGGCCACGATGGCCGCCACCGCGTCGGTGGACCGATCCTGTTGGTCCACCGGACGGGGCAGGCGGTCGGCGAGTTCCCGGCGGTCGCCGGAGAAGCCGCGCAAGTCGAGTCGACGGAGGCCCATGGCCTGCCGATGCTACCGGACCCCCGGTGGTGCACCGCCGTGTGCACGGTCACGTCGAACACGCGGTCACGGACGGTCAGCCGACATGCGTGCCTGCCACGACGCCATGTCACAGCAGCCGGGTCCCCGAGCCGCTTCCGGGGTGTCATGATTCGGCGATGGCCGCCACCTCTGCTGAACTGTCCTCGCTCGCCACCGCCCTCGACGAACTCACCCGTCGGGTGACGGTGCACGCCGAGTCGGCCGACACCACGAAGGACGAGGAGACGGCACGGGAGCTGTTCGCCATCGAACGCTCGTTGGCCAGCGCCAACCGACGACTGTCCCGCCTCGCCCTCAGCCTGCAACGGCGCTGACGGGGGTATGCCCGGGGCCCGGTAGGCACGAATGCGACCTGAGCCCGAACGCGGCGAAGGCACCCCGAAGGGTGCCTTCGCGCGAGCAGGTCGGGCGGCGGATCCCGATCCCTACTCTGTGGAACCAGTTGGCGGGAACTGGTTCGCCATTCATCACATCACAAAACCCCGATGCGTGCCAGTCACCACAACGGGAATTTTCGGCAACTCGCCGTCAGGCACGATTTCCGTTGCTCACGACAGCCAATTCGCACGTTTTCATCATTCAACGGGCATTGCACCCCACCGGACCACTAGCACCGTAAACACGTGTTCCGGTCGTCCCGCCGCCGATCTCGGCACCGCCTGACCCTCGGAAGTCGTCTCGATGGTCCGGTACCGGCTCAGCCAGACGTGCGGCCACTGGATCGGGCACCCCCGGTGGCACCGGCTACAGAAGGTGCCGACGGGCAGAAGTCGGCCAGCACGCAGTCGTCACAGCGCGGCGTCCGGGCCCGGCAGGTGGCCCGTCCATGGAGGATCAGTCGGAGGCTGAACATCCCCCGTTCCCCAGGGGGGATCATGGCGCCCAGGGCATGCTCGATCTTGACCGGGTCGACCTCCTCGGTCAGCCCGAGCCGTCGTGACAGCCGCTGCACATGGGTGTCGACCGGTAGGCCGGGGAGATCGAACGCCACGCTGCGGAGCACGTTGGCCGTCTTGCGCCCCACACCGGGCAGGGTCACCAGCTCCTCTATGCGGGTGGGGACGACGCCATCGAACCGCTCCACCACCGCGGTGGCCATGCCGATGAGGCTCCGGGTCTTGGCCCGGAAGAATCCGGTCGACCGGATGAGGGCCTCGACCTCGTCGACCGGCGCGACGGCCAGCGACTCGGCGTCGGGGAACCGGGCGAACAGCCCGGGCGTCGTCAGATTCACCCGTTCGTCGGTGCACTGGGCCGACAGGATGGTGGCGGCCAGTAGTTGGAACGCGTCCTCGTGGTCGAGCGCACACAGTTCGTCGGCCGAACCGGGAAAACACTCACCGAGCCGGCGGTTGGTTTCGCGCGCCCGGCCGGATGGGGAACGGGGCCGGACCATGGGCGGAGGATATCGTCCATCCATTGGTAGGTTCTCCGACATGGAGGCGCTCGAGCTGGACGTCGTGTCCACGGTCGACGCGACGATCGGTGACGAGGTGCGTGCCCTCGTCGCCCGGCACGAGGCCGCGAGCGGCCATCCCGGGTTGAGCGAAGAGCGCCTGAGGGTTCTCGAGCGGGCATCCCGGGGGGACGGGCCCGAACTGCTGCTCGGTGTGACCGCCCGTCGCCCGGGCACTACCGGCCTCGTCGGTTGGTCCCAGGTCGACAGAACCGGATCCGACCGGACACCCACCCTCGAAGCAGTGGCGCTTCCCGAGTTGGAAACGGCCGGCGCCGACGCGCTGGTCGACACCCTGCTGTCCGCGGTCGCCACCATCGGCACCGGCCGGCTCCGGTGGTGGGTCGGCCACGCTACTGACGCCGACGATGCCCGGGCCGCGGCCCGGGGCTTCATCCGTGAGCGGGACCTGCGGCAGCTCCGCTGCCCCTTACCCCTCGCCACCCGGTCGGACGGACGGTCGACATCTGCGCCCGATACCCGGGCCTTCCAGGTCGGGCACGATGAGACGGCCTGGCTGGTCCAGAACAACCGGGCCTTCGCCGACCACCCCGAGCAGGGCAACTGGGGACTTGCGACGCTGATGACCCGGGAGGCTGAGCCTTGGTTCGACCCCGACGGATTCCGGATCCTCGAGGTCGATGGGCGCATTGCCGGGTCGTGCTGGACCAAGGTCCACAGGACGACCGAGCCCCATCTGGGGGAGATCTATGTGATCGGGGTGGACCCCGACTTCCACGGGCGCGGGTGGGGCCGGGCTCTGACCGAGGACGGTTTCGGGTGGCTGGCGTCCGCCGGGCTCACCGTGGGCATGCTGTATGTGGACCCCGACAACACCGCGGCGCTGGCCCTCTACACCTCGATGGGAATGACCACCCACCACGTGAACCGGGCCTACGTCACCTCGTAGACGGCCACGGGATCGTCCTCGGACCGGTCCCCTGCGAAGCGGGGTCCGATCGCTCCGCTACCCGGTGCCGACGAGGTGGCCGATCGTGTAGGTGACCCCGGCGGCGGCTCCCGAGATGAGCAGCTGACGGCCGGCCGACCACATCCATGACCGGCCGGTGAAGATCGACAGGGCGGCTCCGACGACCAACGAGCCGACGGCGCCGAGGCCGACCGACCACAGCGTGGCCGTGGTCCCGCTGGTGAGCAGCCATGGCAGCAGGGGGATGAGCGCGCCGATGGCGAACATCACGAACGAGGACAGGGCAGCCTCGATCGGTTTGCCGGTCTGCCCCGGGGTGAATCCGAGCTCTTCGCGGGCGTGGGTCTCGAGTGCCAGGTCCGGGTTCCGCATCATCTTGACCGAGAGCTCCTCAGCCATGGCGGGCTCTATCCCCCGACTCCGGTACAGGGCGGCGAGCTCCCGGCGCTCGTCCTCGGGGTCGGAGAGGATCGCCCGTCGCTCGACATCGAGCTCGCGCTCCATGAGCTCGGACTGCGCCCGCATCGACACGTACTCCCCCGTGGCCATGGAGAAGGCGCCACCGATCAGGCCGGCGATGCCGGCCAGGCGGACCGATCCCGCCGAGGCGTGGGCACCGGCCATGCCGAGGATCAGCGACACGTTGGAGACCAATCCGTCGCTGATCCCGAACACGGCGGCGCGCGCGCCGCCACCGCTCATGTTGCGGTGTTGGTGTTCCTGGTCCACGCCGACGATGGTACCGACGAAGTGATGGTGAGGACGCACTACGCGACGCCGGTAGGCGGGCCTCACACCCCCAGGCGTGCCCGGGTGGTCGTCCGGTGTCCGCTCCCCTACAGTTTGGCGATGGTTACCACCGTGCACGGCATCGAATCGTTCAAGGATCTGGTCGGACAGCATCTCGGCTACAGCGAATGGCATCTCGTCGACCAGGCGCAGGTCAACCTGTTCGCCGACGCCACCGGCGACCACCAGTGGATCCACGTGGACCCCGAAGCAGCCAAGAACGGCCCGTTCGGTGGACCGATCGCCCATGGCTACCTGACCCTGGCACTGGCCCCGGTGTTCCTCGGCGAAGTACTCCATGTGGACGGCATCTCGATGGGCGTCAACTACGGCTGCAACAAGGTCCGCTTTCCGGCACCGGTGATGGTCGGGAGCAACCTCCGCGAAGGCGTGGCCGTGGCCGGGGTCGAAGACGTGACCGGCGGGGTCCAGGTGACCCTGGACATCACCCTCGAGTGCGAGGGCGCCGCCAAGCCCAGCTGCGTCGCCCAGGTGGTCTACCGCTACTACGCCTGAGCGGCCGAAGGCCCCCGGTCCACGAGGGGTCACGAAACCCCAGGTCAGCGTGACTGTTGATGCACGCGCTCCGACAATATGAGCAGACACTCCTAGAGTGGGTCCATGGAGATGCGGGTCGAGCAGCTGTCGGCACAGGCGGACGTGTCGGTGGACACCATCCGCTACTACCAGTCCAAGGGATTACTGGCGCCACCCCGGCGCGAGGGGCGCATCGCCTGGTACGGGGACGAGCACCTCGGCCGCCTGACCCGGATCCGGACCCTCCAGCAGCGGGGCTTCACCCTGGCCACCATCGCCCGGCTCGTGTCGGGCGACCTCGACGCCGCCGACGAGGCCCTGCTGGGCCAGCTGTCGGGACTGGCGCCGTCGACCGGCGATGCACCGTCCCATGAGACGTCGTCGCTGACCGGCGTCGGCGGCGGCACCGACGAAGCGACGTACACCCTCGACGAGCTGGCGTCGGCCACCGGCATGCCGCTGGCCCTGCTGAAGGCCTTGGAGGCCGAGGGCCTGCTCATCCCCACCCGGGTGGCCGGCCAGGCCCGGTTCACCGAGGAGGACGTCGCCGCCTCGCAGGCCGGACTGCGCCTTCTCGAGTGGGGTATCCCCCTCACCGATTTGCTCGATCTTGCCCGTCGCCACAACGAGGCAACCGAGTCCACGGCCCGCCAGGCCGTCGAGATGTTCGCCCGCCACATCCGTGAGCCGCTGCGCGCCGGTGTCCGGCCCGATGCCCTCAGCTATCCCGACCACGCCACCGGCCCGCTGGCAGGACGCACCGGCGATCCGGCAGTCGACGGGCTGCTGCAGGCCTACGGCGAGCTGCTGCCCGCGGTCAATACCCTGGTCGGCCACCACTTCACCCGCACCCTGGTGCGAGTCGCCCTCGACCACGTCGAGCGGGAAGGCTCCGACGAGGAGCGCCAAGCGGTACGGGACCGGATCCGGACCGAAGGGGGCGACGCCCGTCCCGTGGATGCCTCCTCGAGGTCGGGACGATGACCGGAGCCGACGGGGCCGTGGAGCGGACCGACCCGACCAATGCCGTGGCAGCCATCTCCCTCGAAACGGTCGCCCGGGCCCGGGAGGCCGACCTGCCTACCGGCGCGGCCAAGACGGTGCTGGTGCAGTCGATGTTCGACGCGATCGCCCCTCGCTACGACCTGGTCAACCGGACCATGACCTTCGGTCTCGACATCCGCTGGCGCAAGCAGTCCCTCGCGGCCCTGGCACTCCCGACCGGTACTACGGTCCTCGACCTGGCCTGTGGCACCGGTGACTTCCTCAAACTCCTGGCGGCCGGCGGCTACCGGGCCTTCGGGTTGGATCTGTCGTGGGGGATGCTGGCGGCCAACCACACGGGACTGCCGCTGGCCCAGGCCAACGGTGCCGCGCTGCCGGTGGCCGCCGCGTCGGTGGACGGGATCACCTGTGGTTACGCCCTGCGAAACTTCACTGAACTCGGCGCGGTGTTCTCCGAGTTCGGGCGCATCGTACGGCCGGGCGGTCGCATCAGCCTGCTCGAGGTGTCCGAACCAGACTCGGGACTGCTCCGGACCGGCCACCGTATCTGGTTCCGGAAGGTCGTGCCGCTCATCGGCGGCCTGCTGTCCGACCGCACGGCCTACCAGTACCTGCCCAAGTCGACCGCCTACCTCCCCTCCACCGAGGAACTTCGATCCATGCTGCATGAGTCCGGGTTCTCCTCGGTCAACCGACGCGGCCTGTCCGGTGGACTGAGCCAGCTCATCACCGCCACCCGGACCGGTCGACCATGAGCGGGACGGCTTCCGCCCGGACCCTGCACCCCGTGACATCGGTGGTACCCGGCGGCGGTCGGGTGGCCCGCCGCCACCTGCTCCCACCCGGCGGGCACATCGACCCGTTCGCCCTGGCCGGCGACGGGGGCTCGATGGTCTCCAGCGCCGACCGGGTCCTGGTCGGGGTGGGCACGGCCCGCCAGATCGCCCTGCCCGGCGGACTGGCCGACATCGCCGGCCTCGACCGGGCGGTGGCCGAGCTGGCGTCGTTCGGGTGTGACGACCTGCTCCCTGCCGCAACGACGTCGCTCCGACCCGTCCTCGCCTTCGGCGCCCTCCCCTTCGACCGCGCCGCGCCTGCCACTCTTGTCGTGCCCGAGACGCTCTACTGCCGCGAGGCCGACGGCACCGAGTGGGCGACGGTGATGGCCGGACCGGACGGCGAGGCACCCGACGAGACCCCGGACGGGTTGCGGGACCGGCTTGTGGCCATGGCCGCCGCCCACCTTGCCGATCCGTCCCTGCCGATGGGCGCGCAGGTGGTACCCCGGTCGACCGACGCCGAGTTCGAAGCGGCCGTGGCCCTCGCCGTCGAGGCCATCGGACGCCACGAGATCGCCAAGGTGGTGCTGGCCCGACGGGTCGATGTCACCCTCGACCGCACCCCCGACCTGTCCGCCCTGCTACGGCGGTGGGGCGCCCTCGAGCCGAACGGAACGCTGTTCTCCCTACCCACCCCCGCCGGCCAATTCGTCGGGGCAAGCCCCGAACTGCTGGTGGAGCGCCATGGGGACCACGTGCGGTCCCGTCCCCTGGCTGGGACGACCGACCGGTACCCCGACGTGGCCAGCCCGCTCCCCCTCGAGCTGCTCGAGTCGACCAAGGACACCGAGGAGCACCGGCTGGTCGTCGAAGCCATCAGCGATGCGCTCCGCCCCTGGTGTGACGTGCTCGACGTGCCCGAACGGCCGGAGCTGGTCCATCTACACAACCTCACCCATCTCGGCACCACCATCGAGGGAACCTTGCGGTCACAGCCCGACCGGGCCGCACCGAGTGTCCTCCACCTGGCTGCCCTATTGCACCCGACACCGGCAGTGGGCGGCGTGCCACAGGCAGCGGCCCTCGAACTGATCGCCCGGCTCGAGGGCGAGCCCCGGGGCCCCTACGCCGGACCGGTCGGCTTCCTCGACGGTGCAGGAGACGGCCGGTTCGTGGTGGGGATCCGGGCGATGACGGTGGCGGGCGACACCGCCACCCTGACCGCCGGGGTGGGTGTCGTCGAAGGCTCCCGTCCCGAGACCGAGCGCGACGAGGCGACACTCAAGTTCACCGCGGTGTTCGACGCACTGGCGCCCGGTGTCGCCTTCGACACGTCCGGCCGGACTTCGGCGGCACGCTGATCCGTTCGCCTCGACGCCGGTCGCTGTCTCTCAGCTCCGGGCCACGTCACCGGTCCATGTCATCAGGTACCGACTAATGGGCCCGCACGGGAGCGTCCTGCCCGTATCGGGCGATCACGGTGGCGAGTTCGTCCGGGGTGTCCCGGGCCACGAAATGCCCGGCCCGGGCGATCTCCACCAACTCGGCGCCGTCGATTGCCGTGGCCAGGGTCCTACCCGCACCCGGTCGCACCACGACGTCCCATGCCCCCACCACAACCGCCGTCGGCACCGTCAACCGCGACAAGGCGGCGTGTACCACGGGCAGCTCGTCCAGAAGCGCCCGCTGCTCGGACACGAACGTCCGACGGTGACGACCCAGGGCGCCCCGTTCGCCACCCAGCACGCCTTGGTCGGGCAAGGTGGCCCGGAACTGGTCGCGGTAGGCGGCGGGCACCCGGGGGGACAGTCGGCGCACTTTCGGGAGCACTTCTCCGAGAGCCAGCAGCCCAACCGCGGTGAGAGCCTCGCCCAGCACCGGCAGGGCCAGGAGGCGGTCGAACCCGTCCAAGCTGTCCGGCGTGCATGCCGCCCCGACAAGGACCAGCCCGTGGACCAGATGGGGATACCGGTCGGCCATCAGGACGCCCACCCCGCCGGCCCAGCTATGGGCCACCACAGTGGCCGGTCCGGTTCCGCTCATCTCGAGAAGTGCGGCTGCCAGGACGGCGTTGGCGGCGATCCCCTGGGCCTCGCCTGCCGTCGACCCGTAGCCGGGTCGGTCGGGGGCCAGTACCCGGAACCGGTCGGCTAGCCGGTCGGTCACCGGGTCCCACGACGACCCGGACCCCGGTTGTCCGTGCAGCAGCAGGAGTGTCGGTCCGGTGCCCCGATCGATGGCTTCGAGCCGCGTGATGGTCACCGGCGGTTCGAGGCCGCACCGGTGGGGCCGCCGGGCCGGGCGAAAGATCCGGGCGCGTCGTCAGTGGCCGATGTCGGTGTGGTTCCGGCGGTCGGTGTGGTCCCGGCGGTCGGTGTGGGTCCCGGTGACGGTGAAGGTCGGTGGGTCGCCGCGGAGGCCGAGTGTGTCGTCCGCCCGGTGACCGGCCGGGCGGTGGGGTCGAGCGGGAGGACCACCGTGAACGCCGAACCCTCACCGGGGGCCGTGGCCATGGTTGCCCGTCCACCGAAGCCCCTGACCAGGGTGGCCACGATGAACAGGCCGAGCCCCGAGCCACCGTCCCGGCTCGACGACGGGGCCCGGTAGAACCGGTCAAATACCCGTTCGGCCTGGTCGGGCGGCATGCCGTCACCGTGGTCCCGGACCACCAGAACCGCCTGGTCCCCCTCGGCCCCCACCCGGATCTCGACCGGGGTACCGGCCGGCGTGTGTGACAGGGCGTTGCCCACCAGGTTGTGCACGAGCTGTTCGAGGCGCCCGCGGTCTCCGAGCACCGGCACCGGGCCGGAAACGTCCAATTCGATGGTTCGGGTGCTGTCGATCATCCGGGCATCGGACACCACCTCGGCGACCACGCCATCGAGGTCGACCTGCGTCAGCTCCGGTATCGGGCCCTCGACCTCGCGGGCCAGGACGGCGAGATCGCCCACCAGCAGGCCCATGCGGGCCGCCTCCTGTTCGATCCGGGCCAGCGCCCGGTCGCGGGCGGCCTGATCGGGCAAGGCGTCCTTGCGAAGGAGTTCGGCGTAGCCCTGGATGGAGGAGAGGGGCGTACGCAACTCGTGGGAGGCGTCCGAAAGGAAGCTACGCAGCCGCTCTTCGGAGCCAGCCCGCTGGGCGAAGGCCGTCTCGATCTGGGCGAGCATCCCATTGAGAGCCCGGCCGAGACGCGAGATCTCGGTCGTCCCGTCGTCGGGATGGACCCGACGGGTGAGGTCCCCCTCGGCGATGGCGTCGGCTTCAGCCGACATATCCTCCAATGGACGCAGCCCACGTCGGACGATCACCGCGATGAGCACCGCCAGTAGGACCAGAAGCCCGATGGTGAGGCCTACCTCGATGGCCCGCAGCGACGAGAGGGTGGCCGACACCGAGTCCAACCGAGTGGCCACCACCAGGGTCTGGCCGGGCAGTGAGGTGGCCAACAGTCGGTACTGGGGGCCGTTGCTGACGTGCCGAGCGTGAGCTACGCGTTGGACGGATCCCACTGTGGTGGCGCTGGCCTGGGGCCGGTAGACCAACGCCGGCGAGTCGATGTCGGTGTTGCGCGACAGTGGGGAGACCGGCAGCGGGTGGGGTAGGCGGGGGGCGGGATCGTCCGCGAGTCCGGATCTCGAGGGCCGGACAATCTGGGGATCTCCCTTGGCGTCAAAGATCTCGACGTAGACGTCGGGGCTCACGTGCGACTGGATCTCGCCGAGGTTCAGAGGTCGGTCGTGTGCCTGGGCTCGCACGACCAGACCGGCCACCTGGTGGGTGGCCGAGGTCAACTGACTGTCCACCCGGCCCACGAGGAACGACCGCAGCGAGGCCAGGGTGATGACGTCGACGGCCACCAGGCCCACGGCCACCAGGACGACGATGGTGACCACCAGGCGCCGGCGGAGGGTCACGGCCGGGGCTCCCGCAAGGTGTAGCCGACGCCCCGCACGGTGTGGATCAACGGCGGGTCGAGCCGGTCGACCTTCTTGCGCAGGTAGGAGATGTAGATCTCGACGATGTTGGACTCTCCTTCGAAGCCGTCGGCCCACACTTCGTCGAGGATCTGGCCACGGGTCAGGACATGGCGGGGGTTCTGCGCCAGGAAGGCCAACAGGTTGAACTCGGTGGGCGTGAGATCGATGTCCTCGCCGCCCCGTCGCACCGTCCGAGCGCCAACATCGACCACCAGGTCGGCAACCCGCAACCGTCCGTCGTCGACCCCGATGCCGGTGCGGCGCAGCACGGCCCGGATCCTCGCCACCAGTTCCTCGATGGCGAACGGCTTGGTCACGTAGTCGTCACCGAGTGCCAGTCCGGTCAACTTGTCGGCGGACGTGTCCCGAGCCGTCAAGAAGAGCACCGGGGTCGAGATGTCCTCGTCCCTCATGGTCTGGCACACCTCGAAACCGTCGCCGTCGGGCAGCATCACGTCGAGGACGATGCAGTCGAACCCTCCGGAACGGGCGTAGTTCAAGGCGTCGGCCATCGTCGACGCCTCCTCGGTGGCGAACCCTTCGAAGGCCAAGGCCGACGAGAGGACATCGGTGATGTAGGGCTCGTCGTCGACGACGAGGACGCGCACCGGAGGCGTCACGACAGGGGCATCAGGTGTGTACGACCTGGCGCGTGCGCCGGTTGGAACCGAACAGCCGCTGGATACCCCACAACGTGACCAGCCCCAGGGCCTCGGCCACGATGAACGTCGACATCTTCGACTCGCCCTCGACCCGATCGACGAACCGGATCGGTATCTCGATGATCGGGGCGCCGGCCCGTTTGGCCGCGTAGGTCATCTCGATCTGGAAGCCGTAACCCTCGGCCCGGATGGAATCGAGGTCGAGCCGGGCGAGCAACGGGGCCCCATATGCCCGGAATCCGGCGGTGGCATCGGCGACGCCGAGTCCGAGGAGCGTTGAGGCATAGATGTTGCCGGCCCGCGATAGCAGCCGTCGGTGCCAGGCCCAGTTGGGAATCACCCCGCCTGGGATGTACCGGGAGCCGATGACCAGCTCCTTGCCGTCAGCCAACGGGGCCACCAGGGCCGGCAGAGCCTCGGGCTCGTGGGAGAGGTCGGCATCCATCTCGATGCAGGCGTCGAAGCCGCGCTCGAGTCCCCAGGCGAACCCGGCCCGGTAGGCGCTGCCGAGACCCGACTTTCCGGCACGACGCATGACCTCGACACTGCCCAGCTCCTTGGCCAGGATCTCGGCCTGGTCGGCGGTTCCGTCAGGGCTGCCGTCGTCGACAACGAGCACGGTAGCGGCCGGCAACGAGGCACGGATCCGACGCAGGACGTGGTCGATATTCTCGGACTCGTTGTAGGTCGGGAGGACCACCAGGACATCCATCGTCGTAGCTTACGGGACCGGCCGACCACCCACTGTGTCGGCCTTGGCGCCGTCGGTCGGGTCGCCGTCCCCGGCCCCCGCCGGAAACGACGGTCCCGGCGCCGGGTCCGCCTGTTGTCCGGTCCCCGGTGGCCCCCCGGCGGCATCACCCCAGGCGGCAGGGGCCGGCACGGCCTGGCTCCGCTCCCACATCTCCCGGACGATCACCTGGATGGCACCCCCCACCGGGATGGCCACCAGGGCCCCGGTCAGCGCCCCGAGCGTGGACCCGAAGACCCCACCTATGTTGGCCCCGACCAGTACGGACAACAGCACCCAGAGCGGATTCATCCGCACCGCGCGGCTCATCACGACCGGGTAGATGAAGTGGTTCTCGACCAGCTGGAACCCGATGAAGACGGCCAAGGCGACCACGCCGGCCGTCGGCGAATGGAGCAGGGCCAGCACCACCGACGGCACCCCGGCGAGGAGGCCGCCGACCAGGGGGATCATCGCCACCAGGGACACCCACAGGCCGATCAGGAGGGCGAACGGGACGCCGAGGATCACCATGGTGATGAAGACGACCAGTCCGAACATGAGCCCCATGGCAACGGAGCCGAGCACGTAGGCCGTCACCGAGCGGGACACGGTCGCCGCGATGTCCGACACCGTGGCACGCGCGTTCGGGTTCATGTTGTTGAGCAGGCTGCGCTTCAGCGTCGGTGCCTCCAACAGCATGAACAGGGACAGAAACGCGATCGTGCTCAGGGCGACGAAGGTCGAGACGACCGCCTTGCCGAGGTTGGCCCCGATCGACAGCGCGGGCTTGCCGAGGTTGTGGGCAGCCTGTTTCAGCTTGGGGGCGTTCTTCTGGACCCAGTCGAGGAGCCCGAAGTGCTGCAGGGTGTGAGCCAGCCAGCCATGACCCCGTTGGACCTGGTCGACCATGGTGGGCAGCTGCTCGGCCACGTGGGTCACGGAGTTGACCAACGGGTAGCCGAACAGGGCCAGGAGACCGGCGAAGATCAGCACGGCAGAGGCGAACACCACCGCGACTGCCGACCCCCGCCGAAACCGGTGGCGCTGCAGGTGGGCCACAGCCGGATTGAGCACCAGGGCGACGAAGGCGGCGATGAGCACCCACAGGATGACGTCGCGGAGCCGGCCGAGGAGCCGGTAGAGCACCCAGGTGACGATGATCACGGCGTCGACGGTCAGGATCGTCCGCAGCGGCACGCCCTTGGCCGACGCCGCCGCGAACAGGCGGTCCCGACGGGGTGCGTCCGGTCCGACAGTCCGGTCGCTGCGCTCGACGAGACTCTCGCTCACGATGGTCGGAGGGTTCTCCTCCTCGCCCTCGGTCATGTCACTCGGCACCGCCACATCCTCAGCATGGCAGGTCCGGGGGGTGCGCCCGTGTCAACATAGGAGCGATGGTGGCCGAAGCGGCAGCGGTGCCGGAAGCAGAACCGGTGGGGCCGGGCCGGCGCGCCCGGTGGTGGCACCGTGGCCCGTTCGTGCGCCGCGAGGTCCGACTCAGCGTGGGCACCGTCCTCGTCTTCTTGTTCGTCTTCTACGTGGCCCTGCCGCTGCTGGCCAGTCACCGCAGCCAGGTCGGGGCACTGGCCCATATCAACGTGGCCTATCTGGCCCTCGGCGTCCTGCTCGAGATCGCCGCCCTGGTGGCCTACACCCAGCTCACCCATTCGGTCCTCCCTCGCGCCGGACCGACCCGGATCCGGCTGTTCCGCATCAACCTCTCCACCCTCGCCCTCAGCCACGTATCGCCGGGAGGCACCGCACCGGGAGCCGCCCTCGGCTACCGACTGCTGACCCAGTCGGGAGTGACCGGCGCCGACACCGGCTTCGCCCTCGGTACCCAGGGCATCGGATCGGCCGTGGTACTCAACGCCATCTTCTGGTGCTCGCTGGTCGGGTTCCTCGTCACCCACGGATTCCAAGTGCCCGACGTCCACGGTCACAGCTCGACCTCGGCCTCCATCCTGGTCATCGTGGCCGCCGCCGTCGGGGTGGTCCTGCTCGGTGCCTTCGGCGGACTCTTCTACCTGCTCACCCGGGGTCAGGAACGGGCCAGCCGCATCATCCACGGGGTGTCGGCCCACATCCGGTTCCTCGACGCCGACCGCTTCACCTCGCTCCTCGAGCGGTTGGCCAAGCGGTTCGCCGTGCTCATGGAGGACCGGGCCCTGCTCGCCCGGGCGATCGGATGGGCGGCGGCCAACTGGCTGCTCGACGCCGCCTCGCTGTGGGTCTTCGTTGCCGCCTTCGGGCACGTCATCTCGCCGATCGACCTGCTCATGGCCTATGGCCTCGCCAACATCCTGGCCGCCATCCCCATCACCCCCGGCGGACTCGGCGTGGTCGAGTTCGTACTGGTCACGATGCTCGCCGGCTTCGGCCTCACCGACGGCCAGGCCCTATCGGCCGTCCTGGCCTACCGGGCCGTGAACTTCTGGTTGCCCATCCCCTTCGGTGGACTGGCCTATGCCTCGCTCGAACTGGAGCACCGGTCTGTGCGGCATCGCATATGGAGACGGACCCTCGGCCTCCAGGTCAGGACCGGCCAACTTCTGGCTAAGGCGTTCGCCCGGAACGCCCCCGCTGGCGCTGCCACCACCGTCGGCCCTCTTGAGGATCCGATGGTGGTGCCGACGGCCCCCCCGTCGTCGGACGGGGACCGTCGCTCCCCGGCATCGGACGCTCCGCCCCCACCAGCGACATTCCGTCCCGGACCTCCGGCACCCGCAGCTGCGGGACGACCTGTGCCGCATCTCGGCGACGCCGTAGTGCTTCGAGCGCCAGCCCTCGGCACCGATCCTGCAGGCTGAAGCCACCGGATGGTGAACCGGATGCAGCCACCGTCCGCGCCCACCGGCCGTCGGACCCGAGGGCCCACGAGTTGGCCTCGTCACGCAGGGCATCGTCCAGGATCGCCACCAGGCGCCTCTGGATCGCGAGGTCGACTACCGGGACCACCACCTCGACCCGACGGTCGAGGTTGCGCTCCATCAAGTCCGGTGACCCGAACCAGATCCGGAGCGGGCGGCCGTGTTCGCCCCCGAACCGGAAGATCCGGGAGTGCTCGAGGAATCGGCCCACAATTGAACGGACCCGGATTCCTTCGGAGAGGCCCGGCACACCGGGCCGAATGCTGCACCGCCCACGTACCACCAGGTCGACCGAGGCACCCCCGGCCGACGCCCGGTAGAGGGCGTCGATGACCTCGGGATCGGTGAGTCCGTTGGTCTTGAGCACGATGCGGCCGGCCGGGCCGACCTCCCCTTCGGCGTCGATGGCGGCGATGACCTGGTCGCGCGTGGACACCGGCGACACCACCAGCCGGCGCAGTTGGACTTCGGAACCCGAACCTGTGAGGAGGTTGAACACCTCGGCGACGTCCGCTCCGATGTCGGGGGCGGCGGTCAGCAGTCCGATGTCCTCATAGGTGAGGGCTGTGACCGAGTTGTAGTTTCCGCTGCCCACGTGGCAGTAGCGGCGGGTGTGGTCCCCCTCGCGCCGGATGACGAGCGACATCTTGCAGTGGGTCTTGAGCCGGACCAACCCGTAGACCACCTGCACGCCGGCCTCTTCGAGGGCGCGGGCCCAGGCGATGTTGGCCCGCTCGTCGAAGCGGGCCTGCAGCTCGACCACCGCGGTCACCTGTTTTCCCGACTGGGACGCCCGGATCAGGGCCGCCACGATCGGGCTGTCGGTTCCCGTGCGATACAGCGTCTGTTTGATGGCGAGCACGTCGGGATCGAGGGCCGCCTGTTCGACGAAGGCCTCGACCGAGGCGGCAAAGGACTCGTAGGGGTGGTGGAGGAGGACGTCGCCCTCGGCCAACACCTCGAAGAGGTCGCGGTCGCCGGCCAGCTGAGGTGGGACGAGCGGTGTCCAGGGTTCGGGGGCGAGGTCAGGACGGTCGACGGCGGCCAACGACCGCAGGCCGCCGAGGTCGATGGGCACGTCGGACATGAAGACGTTGTCCTCGGGCACGTCGACCGCGGACACCAGGAGGTCGAGGAGGTCGGTAGAGATGCCGGCCGCCACCTCGAGCCGGACGGCCTGGCCGAACCGGCGCCGGTGCAGCTCGAGCTCGACGGCAGCCAGCAGGTCTTGGGCATCGTCCTCGTCGACCGACAGATCGGCGTTGCGGGTCACCCGGAACACGTGGTGCTCGGCCACGGTCATGGCCGGGAAGAGTGTGTCGAGGTGGGCAGCGATGACCTGCTCGACCGGCACGAAGCGCTGCCCGTCAGGCAGTCCCACGAATCGCGGCAGCAGCGGCGGCACCTTCACCCGGGCGATCCGCTGCTCGTGGGTGGTCGGGTCGACCACCCGGAGAACCAGATTGAGACAGAGGTTGGAGATGTAGGGGAACGGATGGCCCTGATCGACGGCCAAAGGGGTCAGGATCGGGAAGATCGTGCGGGCGTAGATGTCGTCGAGCTCGGTGCGATCACTCTCGTCCAGCATGTGCCAATCGGTGAGCAGGATGCCCGCATGGTGCAGGGCGGGGGCCATGTGGGCGGAGAAGATCCCGCTCTGGCGGTCCACCAGAGTCGTCACCTGTGCGGCGATGGCCGACAGCTGCTCGCCGGGGCTCAGGCCGTCCGGCGACCTGGTCCGTAGGCCCGCCGCCACCTGGTCCTCCAAGCCGGCCACCCGCACCTGGAAGAACTCATCGAGACCTTCAGCGAAGATGGCGAGGAACGTGACCCGCTCCAGCAGGGGCTGGCTACCGTCAGCGGCCAGGTCCAAGAGGCGGTTGGCGAAGTCCAGCCACGAAAGCTCACGGTTGGCGAACCGCTCGAACGACTCGCGTAGGGGGACCTGGTCGGGTACCGGCGGGCGGGCGTCGGGCCCGAGGCCGAGCCGCTGCCAGGCGCTGCCTACGCCGAGGTCGTCGACCGTCGCCGGCACACCGGGCACGTCGGGATCGCCCACGACCGGCGCGACCCGGTTGCGGGTAGTGGCGGCCGTCGGCTCCGTCACGGCCGCGCCCCGGCGTGGCGGTGGACTCGGGGGCGACTACAGGTCATCGTCGCCTCATCGTACTCTGGGGTCGGACCCGGGACCCCTGGAGTCCGGCCGTACCCAACGGGGCAGGGTGAACCCCGACCCCGGACTCCGACCCGGCTCCCCCGCCGGCCCGGTGGGCACCGATAGGCTCGCCCCAGTGCCGGTCCTCTCCCTCCGCTCCCCGACGTCCAAACGTGCGCGCCGCGGCGTCAAGGCACGTCGCAGGACCGAACTGGGCCTGATGGTGGCCGCCGGGGTCATCATCGTGGCTACCTACGTGCTCATGATCCTGGGCAACACGTCGAAGTTCCCGTCGAATCTGACCCCCCTGCTGCTGTGCATCCTGGCCCTCGGCGCGGCTACCCACCTGGCCAACCGGGTGTTCGTCCCCGACGCCAACGCCGTGGTCATGCCCATCGTGTTCCTGTTGAACGGGCTCGGCTATGTGATGATCGCCCGCGTCGACGAGGCTCTGTGCCACGTCTCGACCTGCCATTTCCACTACCCGTACTACGCCCCCCTCCAGGCGGCCTGGACGGCCGGCGGCGTGGCCGCCTACGTCGTTACGCTGGCCGTGGTCCGGCGCTCGCGGGACCTCGACCGGTACCGTTACCTCCTTCTGGCCGCCGGCGTGGTCCTGCTGCTCCTCCCCCTCGTGCCCGGGCTGGGCCGCAACATCCAGGGTGCCCGGCTGTGGATCCAGGTCGGCTCGTTCGAGTTCCAGCCGGTCGAGGTGGGCAAGATCGTGCTCTGCATCTTCTTCGCCTCCTACTTCGCCGACAAGCGGGAGCTGCTGACGATCCCGACGGCTCGGCTCGGCAACCGGCTGGTACTCGACCCGCGACCACTGGTGCCGATCGTGCTCGCCTGGGGCTTCGCCATCCTGGTGATGAGCGCGGAGCATGACATCGGGTTCTCGGCGCTGCTGTTCACCCTGTTCATCGGGCTCTTGTGGGTCACGACGGGTCGGACCGGCTACCTCATCCTCGGGCTCGTCCTGTTCGGCATCGGTGCCTACGTGACCGGTAAGTACTTCGCACAGACCCACATCCGGGTCGAGGATTGGCTCGACCCGTGGCCGCTGGCCAACGGGACCGGCGGCCAGCTGGTCCAGTCCTGGTACGCACTGGGCAACGGGGGTATCGGCGGCACCGGACTGGGGTTGGGCCAGGCCGCCTACCTGGTCAGCAACTCCAATACCGACTTCATCTTCGCCGTCATCGGCGAGGAGATGGGCCTGCTGGGGGCGGCAATGGTCCTCGTGGCATTCGTGCTGCTGGTCGGCGCCGGACTGCACATCGCCCAGACGGCCCGGTCCGAGTTCGCCAAGTTGGTGGCCGCCGGCCTCACCATCATCATCGGCTTCCAGGCCTTCTTCATCATCGGCGGGATCGTCCGGCTCCTGCCGCTGACCGGCATCACCCTTCCCTTCATCTCCTACGGTGGCTCCGCGCTGATCGCCAACTACGTGCTGGTGGCCGTCCTGATGCGCATCTCCGACGAAGGGACAGCGGCAACCGACGCCGCCGAGCAGGCCACTTACGAGGCCGACCTCGAGCGACGCCGGAGGCTGCTCACCGGCAATTGAGGGGCCGGGCCGTGGGCCCGGACGCGCTCAGGCAGTAGTACCCGGAGGGGGCACGTCGTCTCCGCTCTCGAGCAGACGGGCGTCGATGAGGATGGGCACCTGCACGGGCTGCTGGAGAGCCAGGATCAGGCCGTCCGTCGGGCGACAACCGTGCACCGAGCGGCCGGCGCGACCGCGCAGGTCCAATTCGGCGAAGTGCACCGTGCCGACCCGGCCCACGATGCGCACGGCCACCAGGTCGATGTCGAACCGCTGGAGCACCTCACTCATGAGCTCGTGGGTCAGCGGTCTTGGCGTGGGGATCCGCCGCATGGCATGGGAGAGGGCCACTCCGTCCTGGAGTCCCACGTGGAACGTGAGCTGGCGCCGGGGTGTCTCCATCTCCCGCAGGCACACCGCCGGGTGCTGGTTGGGCAGGTCGACGGTCACCGAGGAGACGAGCGCCATGCGAAAGTCCGCGGTGCCGTCCAACGGTCCGGTCGGGTTCGCGGAGACAGGTTCGGGCTCGGCGGCACCGTCCGGAGGCGTGGCCGCCTCGACCGGTTCGTCGACGCCGTCGGCGATGCCATCGGACTCCGTGGTCCCCGACACGATGCCCGACTCCTCAGGTGCGCCTTCGCCGACCGTACCTACCGGCCCAGAGTTGGCCGGGACGGGCACGGTCACCGGGTGCTCCGGTAGTGGACACTGGTCACGATGCCGATGGCAGCCATGAACCCGATCATGGCTGACCCGCCGTAGGAGAGAAAGGGAAGTGGGATGCCGGCCACCGGCATGATCCCCATGTTCATCCCCACGTTCTCGAAGACCGAGAACATCAGCAGGGCGAACACTCCCGAGCACAGGAGGCGGCCGAAGGTGTCCTTTGCCATCTGGGCCACCCGCAAGATCCGCCAGGCCAGGATCCCGTAGAGCACCAGCAGTACGCCGGACCCTACGAAGCCCAGCTGCTCCCCCACCGCCGAGAAGATGAAGTCCGTCTGCTGCTCGGGGACGTAGGCCAGATTGGTCTGGGCCCCCTTGAACAGCCCCTGGCCGAAGATGCCGCCATGGGCGATGGCCGTCTTGGCCTCGTTCACGTTGTAGGTGACGTTGGTACTGGCGCTGTTCGGCGAGATGAAGCTGGTCAGCCGCTGGATCTGATAGTGCTTCACCAACCCGAGGTTGAGGGCGATCACGATGAGCAGCACCGCCCCAACCACCAACAGGATCAGGTAGCGCCCGGGCATACCGGCCACGGCCAACATGACGAGCAAGATGACCGAGCAGACGATGGCCGTCCCGAGATCGGGCTGCTTGATGATCAGCACGATGGGCAGCGCGGCCATCAGTACCATCCGGACCAGGTCCCGGAACTCGAGCCCCTCCGGCCGGCGGGCACAGTAGGTGGCGATGACCACGATCAGCACCAGGGTGGCGAACTCCGAAGGCTGGAGTTGGAGCGGACCGAGCGCGAACCAGCGCTGCGACCCGAGCTGACTCGAGCCGATGGGAGACAGCACGGCCAGCAAAGCCAGCACGATCCCGACATACAGGATGGTGGCCAGCTGCTCCAATCGTCGGTAGTCGAAGACGGAGGCGGCCACCAGGACCACCAGCGACAGCCCGAAGAACATCAGCTGACGGAGCACGTAGTAGTGCGGGTCGTAACCCTGCAGGGCCAGCTTGCCCTTGGTGGCGGAGTAGATCATGACGATCCCGGTCAGGGCCAGGATCCCCGTCGTCACCAGCAGGATCGGGTCGATCCTGGCGGAGACGTGGCGGGAGCGTGTCGCGAGGGTGTCAGTCGAATAGGTCACGAGGGGGTTCCGGACAGACAGGCTACCGCCCCGTCCGGGCCCTGCCCGGGCGCACCCCGCGGTCGGCGGGCACCGTCAGCGGAGTCCTTCCTCAGGTCCGGGGCCGGCTACGGCCGCCCACATGGCGTCCACCGGGGCCTGGTGGCCGGTCCAGTGCTCGATCTGCAGTGCGGCCTGGTGGACGAGCATGCCGAGGCCGTTCACCGTCGTCGCCCCTCGCAAAGCTGCCGCCTCCAGCCACGGGGTGACCGGCGGGTGGTAGACGAGGTCGACGACCACCTGGCCAGGTCCGAGCATCCCGGGATCGACCGGCCAGCCGGCCGGGCCCCCGTCGACGTCCCCCATCCCCAGTGGCGTGGCGTTGACCACCAGGTCACACGCGGAGGCCTCGTCAGCCGCACCTACACGGCCGGCCGGGCCGGCGAGCCGGGCTGCCGCCTTCGCCCGCTCCTCGGTCCGGTTCACCACCACGACCTCGGCGGCACCGGCATCTCCCAGTGCGGCCACCACCGCCCGGGCCGCACCACCGGCTCCGACCACGAGACAGCGCCGGCCGGCCGGCTCGAACCGGTCGCCCCGGGCCAGTGCGGCAACGAAGCCGGCACCGTCGGTGTTCTCGCCCCGCCACGCGCCCCCGATGCCGACCACGCAGTTGACGGCGCCGATCCGGGCCACAGTGTCCGACACGTCGTCGACGGCGCCGGCCACGTCCTCCTTGTGCGGCATGGTGACCGACAGTCCCCGGATTCCGAGGGCCGCCGCACCGGACAGGGCCACTGAGGCCAGGCCGGGAGCGACGGGAAACCCCACCGACACCCAGTCGATGCCGAGGCGGGCGAAGGCCGCGTTGTGGAGACGGGGCGACAGCGAATGCCCGACCGGGTACCCGATCACCCCGACCACGTTGGTGGTGGCGGTCAGGCCGGGGCCAGCGGTCATCGAACCGTGGTCGCCCGTCACGCTCCGGTCTCCCAATCTGTCGACACCATGTCCCCAGTCTCCACCGCTCAACCCACTCCGCGCTGTTTGGCCAGCGCCTCGTTGGCCAGCTGGCCGGCGTAGGTGGTGGAGAACGCTTCGGTGCCGTCGGACTGCACAACGACGAAGTACAGCCACGGGCCTTCGGGCGGATTCAGTGCGGCATTCAGCGCCTCTTCGGACGGGAAGCAGGTCGGCGTGGGGGTCAGGCCCTTAGTGAGGTAGGTGTTGTAGGGACTGACCGTCTTCAGGTCGGCACTGGTCACCGGTCCCCCGTCCCGACCGAGGGCGTACAGCACGGTCGAGTCCATCTGGAGCGGCGTGTCCTTGGCCAGCCGGTTGTAGACCACCCGTGCCACCGGCCCCATGTTCTTGACCAGCACCCCCTCCTTTTCGACAATGGAGGCCACGGTCACCACCTGGTAGGGCGTGTAGCCGAGCCGAGCCGCCCCGTCGGCCAGTCCGACCTTGGCGGCCAGGGCGTCGAAGCGGTCGACCATCTTGGCCAGCAGCTGGCGGTCGGTCTCGCCGGGCACCATCGTGTAGGTCCCGGTGGCGAGCAGTCCCTCGAGGCTGGTCACCCCGGTCGGCTGCCAGGGTGACCGGACCTCTCCACTGGTGGCCGTGGCCAGGAACGTGTGGGAATTGTGACCGGGCAGCTGCCCCACCCGATCGGCGAGCTCGGACACCGTGAAGCCCGGCGGCACGACCAACGAAAACACGTTGGGCCCCGCGGCCAGCACCTTCTGGACGGCGTCGAACGACGAGTGCTGGGAGAACATGTAGGGGCCGGCCTGTACCCCGGGCAGGCTGTGGAATTGCGTCCACACCCGGAAGGCGAACGAGTTGGAGATCACTCCCTTGGCGGCCAGCAGCGATCCGGTCGAGCTGACCCCGGCGCCGGCCGGCACGGTGACGAAGACCTGGGGTCCGGGAGGACCCGACGGGTTCGCCTCGCTCTGCACCCAGAAGTACCCGCCGACCAGGACGACCAGGCCGACCACGATGACGGCCAGCGCGGCGATCCGCCACGGGTGACCCTTCCGGGCGGCCGGAGTCGAGGCCCCCGGCCGCCGTGTGGACCCGTCGGGTGCCGTCTCATAGGGGACGGCGACGTCCCCGCCCGCCGGTGCCCGCGCTCCACTGTCGGCAGCGCCACCGTGAAGGTCGACGGGGTCAACCGGACCGGTCATGATGTCCTCCGCCCGTCCAGCCAGGCCATGAGCATCACCGCTGCCGCGGTCTGGTCGACCACGGCCCGTTGATTCCGTCCCTTCGTCCCGCCGGCGGTGAGGGCCTGGTGGGCGGTCACGGTGGTCAGCCGCTCGTCGAACAGCTCGACGGCCACGTCCTGGTCGGCCAGCAGGGTGGCCAGCGCCTCGGCCTCGGCCTCGGCGGCCCGGGCCGCAGTCCCCCGGCTCCCGTCGAGCGACAGCGGGTGGCCGATCACCACCACCGCCGCCTCCTCCTCGACCACGAGATCGACCAGGGTACGTCGGTCCCGCTCGGCGTCTCCCGATCGCACGACCGTGCCCCGCGGGGTGGCGAGTGTGCCGGCCGAGTCACTCACCGCGATTCCGATTCGCTTGGCGCCCAGGTCGACGCCGAGGGCCCGGCCGCGCCGGGCCGTCCGGTCCGTGGTCACCGGTTGGTCAGCCGGCGCGCCTCGTCGAGAGCCCGCTCGATGCCCGACGGATCCTTGCCGCCGGCCACGGCCAGCTCGGGTTTGCCCCCTCCTCCGCCGCCCAGCAGCGGGGCGATCTGCTTGACCAGGTCACCGGCGTGGGCGCTCGTCCCGTCGGCGGACACGGCCAGCGACGCCTTGACGCCATCGGGGCTGCCTCCGAGTACGACCACCCGAAGGCCGCCCTGGCTGCGCACGGACTGGGCCAGGTCACGCAAGCGGTCCGGGACGAGCCCATCGCGCCGGGCCACCACAGCGCCGTCGACACCTTCGGCCATCAGCGACCCCGCCTCGGCGACCAGCTCACGGGACAGGGACTGTTCGAGGGATTTCTCGGCGGCCTTCTGGCGCTCCATCAGTCGCTCAATGGCCTCGTTCACGTGCTCGGGCTCGGTGCGCAGCAACGACGCCGCCTCAGCCAGCAGCCGTTCGCGCTCGGCCATCCGCTCGAGGGAGCCGGTACCCGTCACCGCCTCGATACGTCGGGTGTTGGAGCCGATGGATGCCTCGGACACCACGGTGATCGGACCGATCATCCCGAGCGCGCCCACGTGGGTGCCCCCGCACAGTTCGACCGAGTGGGGGCCGGCCCGCACTACCCTGACCCGCTCGCCATATTTGTCGCCGAAGAAGGCCAGAGCGCCCATGGCCTCGGCATCGGCCTTCGACGTCTCCAGCACGATGACCTCGGCGTCGGTCAGCACGTCGGCATTGGCCAGGGTGGCGACGGCGGCCAGCTCCTCGGGAGCGACCGCCCCGAGGTGACTGAAGTCGAACCGCAACCGGTCGGGCGCAACCAGCGATCCCTGCTGGCGGACCTGGTCGCCCAGCACGGTGCGCAGAGCTGCATGGAGCAGATGGGTGCCGGTGTGGTTCCGGCGCAGGGCGTCTCGACGGGGACCGTCGATGGTGGCGAGGGCGTCCTGGCCGGCGAAGATCTCGCCGCTTACCGTGGCCCGGTGCGAGGTGAGGCCGGGAAGGGCCGACACGGTGTCGTAGACCAGGGCGGTGCCCGTCTCGGTGACGATGGTCCCGATGTCGCCCATCTGGCCGCCGCTCTCGGCGTAGAAAGGGGTACGGTCGAGAAAGATCTCGACCTGTCCGGCGCGTTCGGGATCGTTGTCGACCAGGACGGCCACGACCCGAGCGGGCGCCGAGTAACCGTCCGGTGACTGTCCGACGAATACCGTGCGTCCCTCGGTGTCCAGCACGGCCCGGTACGTCTCGTCGCCGGCCGCGGCCCGACCGGAGCGCGCCGCGGCTCGGGCCTGGGAGCGTTGTGCCTCCATGGCTTCCTCGAACCCCTCAAGGTCCACCTTAGTGCCGGATTCCTCGGCGATCTCGACGGTCAACTCGACCGGGAAGCCGTAGGTGTCGTGCAGCCGGAAGGCGACGTCGCCGGGCACCGTGGCGGCACCTGAGGCCAGGACCTCCTCCAAGATGGCCGAGCCGGTGGCCAGCGTGCGCAGGAAACCTTCCTCCTCGCGGTTGACCACGTCCACGATCAGGCGGTGCTGCTCGGCCAGGCCCGGGTGGGCCGCTCCCAGGACGTCGACCGCGGCGTCGACCAGGCGCTCGGCGCTGGGTGCGTCGACACCCAGCTGGCGGATCCGTCGCACCGCCCGGCGGATGATCCGGCGGAGCACGTAGCCCCTTCCCTCGTTGGACGGGAGCACCCCGTCGGCCACCAGCATCGACATGGCCCGTCCGTGGTCGGCCATGATCCGCAGACTGACGTCGGTCGCCTCGTCCTTGCCGTAGGTCTTGCCGGTGATCGACTGGGCCGTCTCGAGCATAGGGACGAACAGGTCGGTGTCGTAGAACGAGTCGACCCCCTGGATGATCGGGAGAATGCGTTCGAGCCCCGCACCGGTGTCGATGCTGGGTCGGGGCAGCGGCTCCGTCGTGCCGTTGGCACCCCGGTTGTACTGCATAAACACCAGATTCCAGATCTCGACGAATCGCTCGGTTCCGCCGAATGCCGGACCGCCGTCGGGCCCGTAGGACGGTCCCTTGTCGATGAAGACCTCACTGCTCGGACCGCACGGCCCGGTGTCGCCCATCTTCCAGAAGTTGTCGTCGCCCAGGCGCTGGATCCGGTCGGTGGACACGCCCACGACATCGCGCCAGATGGCCTCGGCCTCGTCGTCGGTCTCGTACACGGTGATCCACAGTCGGTCGCCGTCGATGCCCAGCACCTCGGTGACCAGCTCCCAGGCATAGGGGATGGCGTCAGCCTTGAAGTAGTCCCCGAAGCTGAAGTTGCCCAGCATCTCGAAGTACGTGCAGTGGCGCAGTGTGGTGCCCACGATGTCGATGTCCACGGTGCGGAAGCACTTCTGGACCGAGGTGGCCCGGGGCCAGGGCGGGGTCTCGTCCCCCAGGAAGAACGGTTTGAAGGGCACCATCCCGGCGATCGTGAACAGCACGGTCGGGTCGTGGGGGATCAGGCTGCCCGACGGCACCGCGGTATGGCCGCGCTCCACGAAGAAGCGGGTGAACGCGTCGCGCAGATGATCGGCGTCGGGCGCCGTGCCGGGGGTCACGACCGCAAATCCTACTTGCCCAGGTGGGAGGGGGATCTGCGGGCGGCCCGGCGGGCGCGCCTGGTCGCGGTGTGGGTAGCGGGTGCGGGCGCGTCCGCGCCGTCAGGCGCGACATCGGTCGGCACGTCGTAGCCGGTGATCGACCGGTACCGGTCGTCAGAGGCCCCCGGAGAGACCGACCCCACACCGTCGGGGTGCAGTTCGGCCCACAGCTCGAGCTCCCGACGGCGCTTCTCTTCACGTCCCTGTGCCACCGCATCCCGCAGCCGGTCGCCCGTCGAGGCCACCGCCTGGCGGGCCGAACGGCCCACCTCTGCGGCCAACGCGTCGGGCTGGAGTCGGGCCGAGGCGGCTTCGACCGTCCGGCGGAGCTTGCGTTCGGCATAGAGCGACGATGCGGCGCCGGCCACCAGGCCGGTCACCAGCCACACAGAGCGACGGGCCATCGTTACCGGCTCCGGTCCCTGGTGACGGTGGTGCCGTTGTGGTCTGTCCCGTGGTTGTCCATTCCAACGTGGGGCTTCCCGTTGCGGGGCGTCCCGTTGCGCCGGGCCGATCCCTCTGCCTCAGCCGAGGCCAGGCGGCGGATGCCGGATGCGGCCCCGGCCCGGACGGCCAGCACCTTGACCACCGGGTTGGCAAAGGCGCGATACGCAAGCCGGGAGGCGGAATCGACGGTGGCGGCCACCGATTCTGTGGTGTCGAGTACGGCACCGACGCGCTCCATTTCGGTGGCGGCCTGGTCGACCACCCGGTGGGCGTCGGCCACCAGCGGGACGGTCTGGCGCTTGAGTTCGTCGGCCAGCGCGCCGAGCCGGGCCACCTGGCGTCGGAGCGAGGCGACGGCCGCCAACAGGCCGACCACGGCGAGGAGGCAGGCGATGGCGGCCACCACGACGGCGATCTGTCCGGAGCTCATGATCGAATCAGTGTAGATGGCACGCCACAAGAGTCGGGGCGAGCCACCGGGCGCTTAGGTCGAGGCCATGCCCGCGATCGGCCGGTTGAGCCGGATATTGCCCGTCGAGCCGTAGAACGGGGCGGTCCCGAAGGCGAAGATGCCGCCGTCGGAGGCCACCAGCCAGTAGCCGGTCCCGTCGGGGGAGGGGGCCATCCCGACGATCGGCTGATTGAGCGTGATGTTGCCGGTCGAGCCGTAGAAGGCCGCGTCGCCGTAGGCGAAGATGCCGCCGTCGGAGGCCACCAGCCAGTAGCCCCGACCGTCCGGGGTGGGGGCCATGCCCACGATGGGCCGGTTGAGGGCGATGCTGCCGGTCGAGCCGTAGAAGGCCGCGTCGCCGTAGGCGAAGATGCCGCCGTCGGAGGCGACCAGCCAGTAACCCTGCCCGTCCGGGGTGGAGGCCATGCCGACCACCGGATGGAGAAGCGTCAACTGACCAGCCGAGCCGAAGAAGCCCGCCGAGCCGAACGGGAAGACCTGCCCACTGGACTCCACCATCCAGTAGCCCTGAGCACTTGGCGTCATGGCCACGCCGACCATCGGCGTAGCCAGGCTCAGGTTGCCGGCCGAGCCGAAGAAGCCGGCACCTCCGTAGTTGAACACGCCGCCGTCGGAGGCGACCATCAGGTAGCCGGGCGCGACATAGTAGAAGTCGCTCCCCGGGGTGACCGGGCTGGTACCCGAGGGCCCGACCACGACGACGTGGACCGGGGACGAGCTCGGCGTGCCCGCCGGGACGGTGGCCGTGATGGTCGTCGGCGACGTCACCTGGTAGGCGGTGGCCGGGGTCGAACCGAAGGTCACTGCAGTGGCACCGGTGAACCCGGAGCCGGAGATGGTGACCTGTATACCGCCGGCCGGCGGCCCGTGGTCGGCGACCACCGAGGCGACCTGCGGCGACAGGAACGTGAACTGCGAGGCGGCTACGACCGGGCTCGTTCCGGCGGAAGTGCCGGTGGTGGTGACGGTCACTCCGGTGGTGCCCCCGAAGGTGACATCCGGGGTGACGACGGTGACCGATGTCGGCGTGGACCCGGTGACGTGGGCGGTCACCCCCCCGAAGTGGACGACGGGGGTGGCCGAACCGAAGCCGGACCCGGTCACGGTGACTGTCGTGCCGCCGACCGCCGGGCCCGACGAGGGGTTCAGTCCGGTGACTGTCGGGCACCCGGCCGCCGACCCGGACAGCAGGGCCAACAGGGCGACCGCCCGGGGGCTCCCCCACCCCGTGTCGAGGTCGTAGCCGGTGCCCGCCGGAAACATGGCTCCGCCGAACAGGTTGTTGTCGCCGGTAGTGACGTCGTTGAAGGCCGACGTGGACCCCGGGGCGTACAGGGTCGGATTGAGGAATCCGGCGGACGTCCCACAGCCCTGGTTGGTGTCGGCCACCAGTGCCGCCCACAGCGGGGCAGCCTGGCTGGTGCCGCCGAATTCGTTCCAGCCTCCGGAGTAGTAGATGGCATCGCCGTGGTTCGGGTCGGCCGAGGCCGAGACGTCGGGAACCTCACGGCACTGCTGGTTCGCCAAATTCCCGCAATTGTAGGCGGTGGAAGCCGACTGGGCGGTGGACACCTGCTGCCAGGACGGAGCGGTGAACTTCGTCGAGTTTCCGCCGCCGCCCGCGCCGCCGTCACTGTTCCAACCGGTCTCGGAGGGCGCGTCGGGGGTGGCGGCCGTCAGCGACGTGCCGCCCACCCCGGTGACTCCGGGCTGGTCGGCAGGGTCGTCGACGGCCAGTTGGGTCTGCGACCGCGTGAGGCTCGAGTAGCAGTCGCTCGAGCCGGCGTCGCCCGATGCGGCCAGGATGGTCTGGCCCTGGGCGGCCGCCCTGGCAAACAGCGTGTGCTCCGTGGACCGGTCGGACTGATCCATCATCATCTCGCACTGGCCCCAACTGACCGACAGGACCTTGGCCGTATCGGCCGTGACCATGGCGCTGTACGTGTCGATCGGCCCGGTCCCTCCGTTGTTGGGGCCCGAGTACACGGTGATCGAGGCACCTGGGGCCAGACCGGCCACAACTTCGATGTCGAGGGCCGCCTCGCCGGCCTGGGACCCGGCGGCCCCGCCGTCCACCGGCACGGTTGCCACCGGGACATCGGTCCCGTAGCAGTTCTGGTACGCCTGGATGTCCGACGCGGTGAACGGCTCGAGCTCGAAAATCCCGATCGTCTGACCGGCCCCTACCCGTCCGTTGGCGTACAGACCGGACAGTCCGTAGGTCTGGGCCAGCTGGGTGGCCGTCCGGACCTGGGGGAAGCTGCTGATGGCGGCGCAGGCCTGGGGGCCCACCGTTCCGTGCGGTGCGGCGATCGCCGGACCGGCAACCACAGCCAGCGGGGCGCGGTGGACGACGGTGGGCTGGGCGGTCGACTGGTCAGACAGTCCGACCACCCCGGTCACCGAGGCGACGAGGTCGGCCGGCACCGACGGGTCCCGGGTGCCGAGGCGGACCGTGCGACCGTCGGCCAGGCGGGCCCGGACCAGGGGGACCTGGAAGGTCGCCTCGACCTGGGCGGCAGAGCCGGTCGCCGGGACCAGCAGGCCGCCGCCGGCGGTCGCACCGACCTGGAGCCCGGTCGAGGCCAACCACGTGCGGGCAGCGGTGACGGTGGCGGGCGTCGGGCCGAAGACCGAGTCGAACTGACCCGGGGCCAGATAGTGGTGGAATACGGGATTACCCGGGGTGGAGACGTCCTGGACGAAAGTTTCGAGGCCGGCTGGGTCGCGTGGTGCGAGCGCCACGTCCACGGTCATCCGGGTGGCGCTCGGGGTCGGGCCGAGTACGTCGGCGTTGGACGGCACCGCCTCGGTGGTGCCGACCAGGCGCACCATCGAAGCGCCTGCCGCAGTTGTGGCCCCGGCTGTCGGCGCCCCGATCAGCGAGGCAGCCACCACGAGAGTCGCGGCGCTGGCCACGACGAGACGCGGCAAGCCTGCTCTCGGGCGATGCAGGGTCCGGATCACCGGTGCAGTCTGACCCAACCGCAGGTGGACGTGGGCGCAGGGGCTCTCACTGCTCCCCTGGGCCGCCGTCCGGGGTGTCGTCGGTGCCATCGTCCGACCGGTCCCGGGCACCTTGGCTGGCCCCGTCGTCCCCGCCCCGCAGGCGCTTCAACCGCTCGGCCACCACCGCCTCGTGGCCCCGGTCGCTCGGCTCGTAGTAGCGGTTGCCAGCCACGACCTCCGGTCGGTACTCCTGGATCACGTAGGCACCCGGGTGGTCGTGGGGGTAGGCGTAGCCCTCGCCATGGCCGATGGTGGCCGCGCTGCGGTAGTGGGCGTCACGCAGGTGGGTGGGCACGTCGCCCCGGGGTGCTTCGCGGACGTCGCGTTGGGCCCGACCGAAGGCCACCGTCACCCGATTCGACTTGGGGGCGGTGGCCAGATGCACGACGGCCTGGGCCAGGTTGAGTTGGGCCTCGGGCAGGCCCACGAACTCCACCGCACGGGCTGCGGCGTCGGCCACCACCAGGGCCAGGGGATCGGCCTCGCCTACATCTTCGCTGGCCAGGATGACCAGCCGTCGGGCGATGAAGCGGGCATCTTCGCCCGACTCGAGCATCCGGGCCAGCCAGTACAGTCCGGCATCGGGATCCGAGCCCCTGATCGACTTGATCAGCGCGCTGACCTGGTCGTAGTGGTCGTCCTCGCCGTAGTGCTGGAGCCGGGTGTGGCGGGCCCGCTCCACATCCTCCAACGTGACCGGCCCCTCCCCCGCCAGGGCCAAGGCCACCTCCAGGGTGGTGAGCACGGCCCGGGCGTCGCCGTCGGCCAGACCGACCAGGGCGGCCACTGCATCCGGCTCGGCGGCCGCCCCCTCGGCGGCCAATCCCCGGGCCACCACCTCGGCCAGCTCCTCGTCGGTCAGCGGTTCGAGGCGCCAGAGTGTCGACCGCGACAGCAGCGGCGCATTGACCTGGAAGAAGGGGTTCTCCGTGGTAGCGCCGATCAGCACCAGCAGTCCCTCCTCCACCGAGGGCAACAGGGCATCCTGTTGGGAGCGGTTGAACCGGTGCACCTCGTCGAGGAACAGGATGGTGCCCCGCCCCTGCTCGCCGAGGAGCTGGCGGGCCCCCTCGATCACCTCCCGTACGTCCTTGACCCCGGCGGTCACCGCCGACAGCGGGACGAAGTGCTTGGAGGTGGCCGCGGCCACCACCGTGGCCAGTGTGGTCTTGCCGGTGCCCGGCGGGCCCCACAGGATTGCCGACGTCAGCCGGTCGGACTCGATGAGGGCCCGGAGCGGGGCACCGGGTCCGACCAGATGGCGTTGGCCGACGATGTCGTCGAGGGTGTGCGGCCGCATCCGGGCGGCCAGCGGGGCGCGCGAGGCCAGGCGGTCTGCGGCTGCGCCAGAGAAGAGGTCCTCGCCGGCCACCGGGCCCTCAGTCCAACGTCGGGATCGCCTGCAGGCCGAGGTCGCGCAAGGCGTTCGGGGCGATCGGTTTCGGGGAGTCGGTCATCGGGTCCCAGCCCGACTGGGTCTTCGGGAAGGCGATCACCTCGCGGATGTTGTCCTCGCCCGCGAAGATGGCCACCAGTCGGTCAAGGCCCACGGCGAAGCCGGCATGGGGCGGGGCCCCATAGCGGAACGCACCGAGCAGGAACCCGAACCGTGACGCCGCCTCCTCATCGCTGATCCCGAGCACCGAGAAGATCCGACTCTGGATGTCGGCCCGGTGGACACGGACGCTGCCCGATCCGAGCTCCCAGCCGTTCAGCACCAGGTCGTAGGCCTGGCTTCGCACCGACGCCGGGTCCGACTCGAGCCGGTCGAGGTCGTCGGGGTGGGGCATGGTGAAGGGGTGGTGGGCGGCCACCGGGTTGCCTTCGTCATCAACCCCGTCGAACAGGGGAAAATCGACCACCCACAGGTACTCGTAGGGTCCTTCGGACACCGGTCGGCCGCCGAGTTCGACCCGCAGGGCCCCGAGGACCTGGCAGGTGAGCCGGTACTCGTCGGCCACCGTGAGGATCAGATCGCCCACTGACGCCCCGGTGGCGGCCACCAGGCCGGCCTTCTCCTCGTCGGACAGGAACTTGGCCACTGGCGAGTCGACGGTGGTGCCACCCGATTCGCCGCCGACCACCTTGAACCAGGCCAGTCCTTTGGCCCCCAATGACTTGGCCCGGTCGGTCAGGGTGTCGAGGCGCGACCGGCTGAAGGTCGCCCCTTCGGTGACCACGACGGCCTTCACGCACGGGGCGGCAAACGCCCGGAACCCGGTGACGGCGAAGACATCGGTGAGGTCGACCAGCACCATGCCGAAGCGGAGGTCGGGCTTGTCGGTGCCATAGCGGTCGATGGCCTCGGCCCACGTCATCCGGGGCACGGCGCCCGGGCGCACGCCGGTCACCGCCTCGGCGGCGTCCAACACGGCCTCGGCCACGAAACCCAGGATGTCCTCCTGGGTGACGAACGAGGCCTCGACGTCCAGCTGGGAGAATTCGAACTGCCGGTCGGCACGCAGGTCTTCGTCACGCAGGCACCTGGCGATCTGGTAATAGCGGTCGACCCCGGCCACCATGAGGAGCTGCTTGGCCAGCTGGGGACTCTGGGGCAGCACGTAGCACGAGCCGCGGTGGAGTCGACTCGGTACGGCGAACTCCCGGGCGCCTTCGGGAGTGGGGGCCCACAGCAGCGGGGTCTCCACCTCCACGAAACCCTGGCGGTCCATGGCTGCCCGTAGCGCCCCGTTGACCTTGGCCCGCAGCCGCAGGTTGGACTGCATCTTGGGTCGGCGCAGGTCGACGAAGCGGTGCTTGAGCCGGATCACCTCGTCGACCTCGACCCGGTCGTCCACCGCGAACGGCGGCGGCTCGGCGGCGTTCAGCAGCGTCACCGAGCACTCCCCCAGCTCGACCTCGCCGGTCGGCAGGTCGGCATTGTCGGTGCCGGCGGGGCGGGGACGGACCGTGCCCTCCACCGACACCACATACTCGCTCCGGACATCGACGGTGCCCGGAACCACGCACTGGATGATGCCGGTGTGGTCGCGCAGGTCGATGAATGCCAGGTGCTCCCCGTGCTCACGGCGCTTGGCCACCCAGCCGCACACGGTCACCGTTCGGCCCACATCTGTGGCCCGTAGCGTCCCGCACAGGTCGGTCCTGAGCGAGGTGACCCCGAGATGCGATTCAGGGGTCTCGGGAGGAACGGTCACGTCGGGTCCTTTCGTGCTGCACCGGTCACCGAGCCTGAGGCGAGGGGGCATGAGGTGCTGGGGCTGGAGGCGGCAGGGCTGGATCTCATCGTGCCATGTCCACAGATGACTGGATCACGGGGCGGCCGTGGCGGGGTCGACCCCGTCCCGGACGGCGGCTCGCACGGCGTCGACCACCTCGGCGACCGGCACCAGCCGCTGGTCCCCTGCGCACCGCAGAGGCCGGAGTGCCACCGTACCCGAGGCGGCCTCGTCCGGGCCCACGACGAGCACCAGTAGCGCACCGGATTTGTCGGCCGCCTTGAACTGGGCCTTCATGGAGCGGTCGTCGAAGGCTCGATCGGCCGACAGGCCGGAGGCCCGCAGGACGGCGGTGAGGTCACGGGCCGCGGTCCCGCCGGTGGTGTCGACCACGAAGGCGTCGAGGGGGGTGGGGTCCAGTGCGAACACGCCCTCGACATCACATGCCAGCAGGATGCGTTCGATCCCCATGCCAAAGCCGATGCCCGGGGTGGGAGGCCCGCCCAGCATCTCGACCAGTCCGTCGTAACGTCCGCCCCCACCGATCCCGTTCTGGGCCGACTCGAGGGCGGTCGAGGCGAACTCGAAGGTGGTACGGGTGTAGTAGTCGAAGCCCCGGACCAGGCGATGGTCGAGTTCGTAGGTCACACCGAGCGCGTCGAGCCCGGCACGCACCCGGGCGAAGTGGGCGGCGCAGTCGTCGCACAGGTGGTCGACGAAGGCCGGTGCACCGGCTGTCGCAACGCGGCAGGCGTCGCGCTTGCAGTCGAGTGCCCGGAGGGGGTTGGCCTCGAACCGCTCCCGGTGCTCGTCACACAGCTGATCGCCGCGCTCGGCGAGGTAGGCGGTCAACAGTCCCAGATAGCCCGGTCGGCACGTGTCGTCGCCCATCGAGTTGAGGCGCAGGTCGAAGGCGGCCAGGCCCAGCGACCGGAAGAATCCGTCGGCCAGGGCCACCACCTCGACGTCCAGGTCGGGGTCGGCGGGCCCGAGGACCTCCACCCCCAGCTGGTGATGCTGGCGGTACCGGCCGGCTTGGGGCGCCTCATAGCGAAAGGCGGGCGTGGCATACCACGCCTTCCATGGCAGGGGTGGCCTGTGCTGCACCCAGGCCCGGACCATGGGTGCGGTGCCCTCGGGTCGCAGCGCCAGGGTGCGGCCGCCACGATCCTCGAACTCGTACATCTCCTTGCCCACGATCTCGCTGCCCTCGCCGATGCCGCGGCGGAAGACTTTCACGTCCTCGAAGATCGGCGTGTGGGCCAGCCCGTAGCCCGCCCGTTCGACCTGGTCGGCGAACCGGGCGAGGAGGTCCTCCCACCGGGTCGACTCGGGCCACAGGACGTCATGGGTGCCCTTCGGGGCGCGCGCGGCCCCGATCTTGTCGGCCATGGCGCTCAGTCCTTCTTCCCAGGGAGGATCCGGTAGACGTCGTAGACGGCGTCAAGGTGTCGGACCAGATTGAGGACCGACTCCAGATGTGCGGGGTCGGCCAGCTCCACGTCGAAGCGCATCCGGCTGATCCGGTCGGCATCGGTCTGGGTGTTGGCGCTGACGATGTTGAGGTGGTGCTCGGACACCACCTTGGTGACGTCGGCGAGCAGGCGGGACCGGTCGATGGCCACCACCTCGATGGTGGCCACGAACACGCCCGACGAGCGGTGGTCCCACTCGACCTCGATCAGTCGCTCACGGGAACGGCTGGCCAGCGAGGCGGCGTTGGCACAGTCCGCCCGGTGGACCGACACGCCCCGCCCGCGGGTCACGAAGCCGATGATGTCGTCGCCAGGTACGGGGGTACAGCAGCGCGACAAGCGGACCATCATGTCGTCGAGGCCCTCGACGTAGACGCCGACCGAGGAACCCTTTCCCGGGCGGGCGGCGATCGACTGCTGGCGGGCCGTGACCGGGAGCTGCTCCTCGTAGATCCCGCCCCTCAGGTCGCGCAGGACCCGCTGGGTGACGGCCCGGGCGCTGATTCGGTTGTCGCCGATGGCCGCGTGCAGGGCCTCGATGTCGGCGTAGTTCATCGACTCGGCCAGCGTGGTCAGCGTGTTGTCCGAGACCAGCTTCTGGACCGGGAGGCCCTCGCGTCGCAGCTCCTTGATGAGTTCGTCGCGCCCGAGCTCGATGGCGTCCTCGCGCCGCTCACGCGAAAACCACTGGCGGATCTTGGAGCGGGCCCGCGACGAGGCCACCATGTGCAGCCAGTCCCGGGAGGGCCCAGCCGTTTCGGACTTGGAGGTGAAGATCTCGACGGTGTCCGCCGAGTTGAGTCGGGTGTCGAGCGGAACGAGGCGCCCGTTGACCTTGGCGCCGATGCACTTGTGACCCACCTCGGTGTGGATGGAGTAGGCGAAGTCGACCGGGGTGGCATTGGCCGCCAGAGCGATGACCTTTCCCTTGGGCGTGAAGACGTAGACCTCGTCCTCTTCCAAATCGAGCTTCAGCGCCTCCAGGAACTCGATGGGGTCGGTGGTCTCGTTCTGGAAATCGACGATCCGCTGCATCCACTCGATCTCGGCGGTGGTGGACGACGTCTCCTTGGCCAGCGCCAGGCGCTCGGCCCGCCGGTCCCGCTCGACCATCTCGGCCCGCTGTCCCGGGGTCATGACCGACGCCTTCTTGGCGTCGGACTTGGCCTTGGCATCCTTTCCCTTCCTGGCCCGGGTACCCGTGCCCCCGGTGTCGGCCCTCGGGCCGTGGCTGCCCTCGGTGCGGCCGCCGCCGTCCTTGTAGCCCCAGTGGGCGGCGATCCCGTACTCGGCCCGGCGGTGCATCTCGTGGGTCCGGACCTGGACCTCGATGGGCTTGCCGTCCAGTCCGATCACCGTCGTGTGGAGCGACTGGTAGAGGTTGAACTTCGGGGAGTTGATGTAGTCCTTGAACCGGCCCTGGACCGGTGGCCAGATGGCATGGATCGACCCCAGGGCGGCCCAGCAGTCCTTCTCCGATTCGACGATGACCCGGATACCGACCAGGTCGAACAGGTCGTCGAACTCCTTGCCCCGGACGACCATCTTCTCGTAGATGCTCCACAGGTGCTTTGGGCGGCCGGTGACCTCAGCGTTGACCCCCGAGGCCACCAGACGCTCGCGTACCGACACCAGGACCCGGGCCAGGAACTCGTCGCGCAACGGGGCCCGACTGGCCACCATCTGCTCGATTTCCGCATAGCGCTTGGGGTGGAGGGTGGCGAAGGCCAGGTCCTCGAGCTGCCACTTGACGCCCTGGATGCCCAGACGGTGGGCCAACGGGGCATAGATGTCGAGGGTCTCCTGGGCCGTGCGGCGCTGCTTCCACTCGGGCATGACCGACAGGGTCCGCATATTGTGCAGCCGGTCGGCCAACTTGATGATCAGCACCCGCCAGTCGTCGGCCATGGCCACGAGCATCTTGCGCACCGTGGCCGCCTGCTGGGCCTCCTTGGAGTCGAACTGGAGGCGATCGAGCTTGGTGACGCCCTCCACGATGAGGGCGACCTCGGGGCCGAAGTCGCGGTCGATGATCTCGGTGGTGACTCCGGTGTCCTCGACGGCGTCGTGCAGCAGGGCGGCGGCCACCGTCTGGGCGTCGAGGCCCAGGTCGGCGACCACGCCGGCCACCGCAATGGGATGGGTGATGTAGGGCTCCCCCGAACGTCGGGTCTGCCCGGCGTGGGCCAGGGTGGCCGTTTCGGCGGCCCGGACGATCATCGAGGTGTCGTCTCCGGGGTGGCGGCGCAGGAATGCGGCGAGCACGGGGGTGAGTAGTTCCACCTCGGCTGCGGGTAGCGATGATCCGGCCAGGTTCTCGTCGACTGCTTCGGTGGACCCCTCCGCGGGGACAGGGGTGGCCAGGGCCATACCTACACGGTACCTGGACGGGCTGAGGGACCGGTAACAACGGCGGCCCCGACGCGTGCGAGCGGGGTGTTCCCGGCGCTCAGCGCCGCTTGCCCTTGCCCTTCCCCTTACCCTTGCGCGGGCGCGGGGGCGGACGGCTGCCGGCAGGACGGGTCGACCCCTGTGAGGACCGCGACGCGGTACCGGTGCCGCCGCTCCCCTTGCCGCCCGACGGGGTGTCGCTCGACGAGCCGGCCTCCGCCTTGGACGCACCCTGGCCCGGCCGGATGACGCCGGCACTGGTCCGGATCTTGGACGAGCCGCGGCCGCTGCCACCCGAAGCACCGGCCATCGCCGCGGCCATGGCCGGGGTCAGGACCGGACCCCGGTCGCCGCCCCGGGCCTCGATCCGCTGGCGGATGGTGACGTAGCGGGGCTCGCGCTCCTTCATCGACGCCAGCAGTGGCGAGGCGATGAAGATCGACGAGTATGCGCCACTGGTCAGTCCGATGACCAGGGCCAGGCCGAAGCTCTGCAGGCTGGTGGCCCCGAGCACGGAGGAGCCGATGACCAGTACGGACAGCACCGGCACGATGGCGACCAGCGAGGTGTTGATCGACCGGGCCAGGGTCTGGTTCATCGACAGGTTGACCATCTCGGAGTAGGTGATCCGTCCGGACGCGCCGAGGCCTTGGGCATTGTCGCGGATCCGGTCGAACACCACGACGGTGTCGTACAACGAATAGCCGAGCACGGTCAGCACGGCCACCACGGTGTCCGGGGTCACCTGGAATTGGAAGATCGAGTAGATCCCGATCACCACCAGGATGTCGTGGAATACGGCCACGATGGCCGCAGCCGCCATCTTGAATTCGAAACGCAGCGAAATGTACAAGGTCACCAGGATGAAGAAGATGATCAGGGCCTGGATGGCCTTCTTGGTCACGTTGGACCCCCAGGTGGCGCCCACCTCGTTGAGGCTGACCGCGGTGGTGGACACGTGGGCGGCGTCGGCCAGGGCGGTCTGGACCTTGTACAGCTTGGCCTGTTGCTGGGCGGCCGGCAGGTTGGGCAGGTCGGCCGTCACCTGGATCTGCTTCTGGCCGTTCAGCTGGTTGGTCAGCTGGACCACGGTGGGCGAGGCCACGCCAGCCGCCTTGGCCGTACTGGTGGCCTGGGCCACGGTGAGGTTCTGTGAGGAGACCAGCCACGACTGCCCGCCCTTGAAGTCGATGCCCTCGTTGAGGCCCCGGGTCGACAATGAGACGATGCCGATCAGGATGATGACGGCAGAGACACCGAACCACCATTTCCGGTTGCCGATGAAGTCGAAGGACGTCTGCCCGCGGTAGAGGCGGAGGAAGACGTTCGGGCGCTTGGCCCCGGTCGCCTCGGCCTCTTCGAGTTCGGCCGCGTACTCCAACTCCTCCTCAAAGGATTCCTCGAGGTCGAGCGCCGGGTCATCGGTCGGGTCGGGGCCGTCCATCGGCTCGTCCGGGCTCATGCGTCCACCTTGTCACGCATGCCCAGGCCGGTGGCCACACCCATACCCTTGGCCTCGGTGGCACTCCGGCTACGGCCGAGCAGGATGACGAACGGACGGGTGAAGAAGTAGGTCACGATCACGTCGAGCACAGTGGACAGCCCGAGGAACAGGGCGAAGCCCTGGACTGGCCCGATGGAGAACTTGTAGAGCACCACGGCGCCGAGCAGGGAGACGAAGTCAGCGGCCAGCACAGTCCGGAACGCGCTCTTGAACCCCCGGTCGACACTGGTCCGCACGGTCCGCCCGGACCGCGCCTCGTCCTTCAACCGTTCGAAGTAGACGATGTACGAGTCAACGGTGATACCGACGGACACGATCAGGCCGATCACGCCGGCCAGGTCGATGGTGGTGTTGAAGGCCTGTCCCATCCAGGCGATGATCGACCACAACAGGGCACCGGTGACGGCCAGGCCCGACACCACGACCAGGCCGAGGAGCCGGTAGTAGAAGATGGTGTAGAGCATCACCAGCACCAGGCCGATGAGTCCGGAGATCAGTCCGGCCTGCAGCGACGACTTGCCCAGCGACGGCGACACCGTCTGGACCGTCTGCTGGTCGAGCTTGACCGGCAGGGCACCGAAGTTGAGCTCGGTGGCCAACGCCTGGGCCTGGGCCTGGGTGAACGAACCCGAGATCTGGACCTGGCCTCCGAACGATGTGGGCGTGGCTTGGCTCGGCTGGGTGATGGGTGCCGAGATGACCTGGCCGTCGAGGTCGATGCCGATGATGGCGTGGAATTGCGCGGCCGCCAGCTTGTCCCACGCAGCGGCCCCCGCTGCGTTGAAGGTGATATTGACCGTCCACTGGCCGGCGGTATCCACCTGGGCAGTGGCCGACTTGATCTCTGAACCGGTCACGGTGGCCGGGCCGAGCACATAGCGGGTGGTACCCGAACCCGGCAACCCGGGCAGGAGGACCGTGGCGCCCTGGGTGTCGTTGGTCGTCGTCGAGGGGTAGGGGGCGAACTGGGAATCCGGAGGAGGATTCCCCGTGGCTGCTCCGGTGCTGGTGTTGATGGCCAGGTTGGCACTGGTCAGAGCCGATGCTGACGCGCAGGTCGGGAGTGGGCCGACATTCGGCTTCTGTCCTTTGGCTACCGTGTACGGCGCGGCATAACAGAGGGCGGGCCGGAAGAATAGCTGGGCCGTCTTGCCGAGCTGGGCCAGGATCTGCTTGGTGTTCTTCTGGCCCGGGATGGACGCCCCGATCAAGGCGCAGGTGTGCGTGCTAGTCGAGCACCGGGACGTCCCCTGACTGGCCACGGTGGCGCCGCTCGAACCCGAGCCGACCCGCTCGTTCAGGATGGTGGTGATGGTGTCGAGTTCGGCCTGGGACACCGGGGTGTGCGTTTCGTAGACGACCGACAGGCCTCCGGCGAGGTCGAGACCGAGCTTGGGCGACCAACCGGCGACCAGTGTCGCAGTCAGCGACACCACGGCGATGATCACCACCGACATCAGGCTGATCCACAGAGGGCGTTTGTCTCGCATGATGTTCAGATAATCGGGGGGCCGTCGGCCCCTGAGGCGTCGGTGTCGTCAGGATCCTCGACGGGCGGGGGCGTGGTCGGGCCCTTGGGGTCACGGCTTCCTGTCGACGGGGAGTCCTTGGACCGGTCGCCTTTCACTGGGCCGTCCTTCGAGGTGGCGTCGTCGGAACCGGAGGCGGGATGATCCTCGGCCGAAGCCTGGGTATCGGCAGTCCCTTCGAGCTCCGGCGGGCCCGACGGTGGCTCGGGCTCGTCGTCGTCCAACCCGTCCACGACGTCGCTCGGGGGCTCGACAGGATCGAGCTTGCGCAACACGTAGGGGCGCAGCACCACGAACGAGGCACCCACGCTTGTCTCGAGGGTTACCCGGTCGTCGGAGATGTCGAGCACCCGGCCGACGATCCCGCCGGCGGTCACGACCTCGTCGCCGACCTCGAACGAATTTCCCTGCTCCCGGGCGGCCTTGGCTTTCCGCTGTTGGGGCCGGTAGATGAGAAAGTAGAACGCGGCCCCGATGAGGGCGAAGATGAGGATCGTCTGCGGGCCCGACGAGCTCTTGGCAGCGGCGCCGACCAGCGGGCCGACCGCCCCGGAGGCGGCCGTCATCGTGGGCTGGGAAGGGAGGTAGGGGTGGTCACAGCGCTCCGACTGTAGCCCAGGGCCGTGGCTGCGTCGGGACGCCCCCAGCCCCATACCGCCCTGGGCGGATCAGCGGTCCCAGGTGTCGTGGGTGCGGGCTATGAGGGCGTCCAGGGTGCCCTCGGCGATGGCAACCCGGGCCTGGTCCATGAGACCGAGCACGTAGGTGAGGTTGTGGATGCTGCACAGCCGCCACACCGTCGGCTCCCCCACACTCAGTAGGTGGCGGAGATAGCCCCGGGACCAGCGGGCACACGTCGGGCACGGGCAAGCGGCATCGAGCGGCCCGTCGTGGCGGGCGTTGGCCGCGTTGCGGAGGTTGACGCGCCCGGCCGACGTCCAGATCGACCCGTGGCGGGCGGCCCTGGTCGGGGCCACGCAGTCGAACTGGTCGACGCCGAGAGCCACCGACTCGAGCATGCCTACCGGGTCGCCGACCCCCATCAGGTAGCGGGGTCGATCAGCCGGCAAGATGGGCACGGTGGCAGCCAGTGCCTCGAGCATCTGGTGACGCGGCTCCCCCACCGACAGCCCGCCGATCCCGTACCCGTCGAACTCCAGGGCCACGGTCCGCTCGGCGCTCTCGGTCCGCAAGGCGCCGTCGGTGCCGCCCTGGACGATTCCGAACAGCGCCTGGCCCTCGGGGCGGTCCTCGACCCGGTCATGATGGTCCCGGGCCCGGGCCGCCCAGTCCGCCGTGCGGTCGACGGCCACCCGCAGCGTCTCGGCAGTGGCCGGCAGGCTGGCGCACACGTCGAGCACCATCTGGATGTCGGCCCCAATCAGGCCCTGGACCTCGACGGCGGTCTCGGGCGTCAGCCGGGTGGCCGCACCGTCGTAGACCGAGGCGAACGTCACTCCGTCGTCGTCGACCTTGGGCTGCAGCGAGTGGACCTGGAACCCTCCGGAGTCTGTCAGGGTGTGTCCACCCCACCCGGTGAACCGGTGCAGCCCGCCCAGGGCGGCCACTGTCTCGGCACCGGGTCGCAGCATCAGGTGGTACGTGTTGGCCAGCACCACTTCGACCCCGAGCGCGTCGAGGTCGGCACTGTCCAGGCCCTTGACCGCTCCCCGGGTGCCCACCGGCATGAAGAGCGGTGTCCGGTAGGAGCCGCGTGGCGTTCTCACCCGTCCGGTCCGGGCCGGACCGTCGGTGGCGGAGACCTCGACGACGAGCGGCTTCACCGATCCGGCCCTTCGTGCCAGGCAGCCTTGCCTTTTGGTCCCGCTCGGCCGACCGCCATGGCGTCGCCGAACGAGAGGAACCGGTAGCCCGATGCCAATGCATCGGCGTAGAGGTCGCGCCACACCGGGCCGCAGAACGACTCCACCAGCAACAGCAGACTCGACCGGGGCAGGTGGAAGTTGGTGACCAGCACGTCGACCACCCGGAACCGGTAGTCGCCGTGGATGTACAGGTCAGTGCGTCCCGACAGCACCCCGGTGGCCGCCGCCGTCTCGATGGCCCGCACCGCGGTGGTACCCACGGCCACCACCCGCTCGGCCGCGGCACAGGCGGCCACCGTCTCGGGGGGTACGCCATAGCGCTCGGTGTGGATCACATGGGCTTCGGGGCTGTCGGCGGTGATGGGCACGAAGGTGTCGAGCCCAATGGCCAGGTCGACCCGGGCGAGCACGGCACCGGCATCCCGGCAGGACTCCAGCAAATCGGGGGTGAAGTGCAGTCCGGCGGTGGGTGCGGCAGCAGATCGGTCGACCAGGTCACGCTCGGCCGAGTACACCGTCTGATACCGGTCGGGATCGCCCAGGGCTCGGTGGATGTAGGGGGGCAGAGGCATGGTGCCCGTCCGGACCACCACCGAGGGATCGAGCAGGCGCACCCGCCGGGAGCCAGTTGTGCCCGGGTCGACCTCCTCCCCCACCTCGAGCACGGGCTGCGTCCCGCCGGGCTCCACCAGCAGTGTGCCCGGCGGCAGCCGACGGCCGGGCCGGACCAGCGCCTCCCACTCGGTGACCCCGTCGTCACCGGCGACCCCACCGCGGCCATCGACCGGTTCGACCAGCAGTACCTCGGCGCGTCCACCCGTTGCCTTCATCAACGACAGACGGGCGGCCAGCACGCGGGTGTCGTTGACCACCAGGACGTCACCGGGTCGGAGCAGGTCCGCCAAGTCGGCCACCGTGGCGTGCCCCGGCACCGGGCCGTCCACCACACCGGGTCCGACCAGCAAGCGCGCCGCTGAGCGGGGATCGACCGGTGTCTGGGCGATGGCCGATTCGGGCAACCCGTAGTCGTAGGCGTCCATGGGGGTCGGTTCCGCCGCTGTGGGCAGCCGGTGGAAGGCGGACGACACGGCACCATCGTGGCAGACCCCACCGGCACCCCGGTCCCCGCGGTCCCCAGGGTGGCCGCGACCACTCTCGATGGTCAGAGGAGCGTGGCGTCGAGCGGGGTGAGGCCGAGGTGGGCCCAGGCCCTGGGGCCGGCCATCCGGCCCCGGGTGGTGCGTTGCAGCAGGCCCTGCTGGAGCAGGTAGGGCTCGTAGGCGTCCTCGATGGTGTCGGTCTCCTCGCCGATGCACTGGGCCAGGGTGGTGAGTCCGACGGGCCGGCCGGCGAACCGTACACACAACACGTCGAGGATGGCCCGGTCCACTTTGTCGAGGCCCAGTTCGTCGACCCCGAACACTTCGAGGCCGGCCACGGCTGCCGCTTCGGTGATCGACCCCTCGGCCCGCACTTCCACGAAGTCCCGTACCCGCCGCAGCAGGCGGTTGGCGATGCGCGGTGTCCCCCGGCTGCGCTCGGCGATGCGACGGGCTCCGTCGGCGTCGATGGGCACGCCGAGGATCCCGGCCGACCGGAGGATGATCGCCTCCAGCTCAACCGGGTCATAGAGGTCCAGCCGGCCGACGAAGCCGAAGCGGTCACGCAACGGTCCCGCAACCAGTCCGGTACGGGTGGTGGCGCCCACCAGGGTAAACCGGGGCAGGTCGAGTCGGATGCTCCGGGCCGTCGGGCCCTTGCCGATGAGGATGTCGAGCTTGAAGTCCTCCATGGCCGGATAGAGGATCTCCTCCACCGAGCGGTGCATCCGGTGGATCTCGTCGATGAAGAGGACGTCACCCTCCTGGAGGTCGGTCAGCAGCGCGGCCAGGTCGCCGGCCCGCACCAGTACCGGTCCGGACGTCACCCGCAGGCCCACGCCGAGCTCGGCCGCCACGATGCCGGCCAACGATGTCTTGCCCAGTCCGGGGGGACCGGCGAACAGTAGGTGGTCGGCGGGCTGGTCGCGCTTGAGCGCCGCCTCGATGACGATCTTCAGGTGTTCGGTCAGCTGGCCCTGGCCGACGAACTCCGCCAGTGTGCGGGGACGCAGTCCGGCCTCGTCGGCCTCCTCGGCCGGCGCAGCCACCGGGTCTACCGGCCGTGTCGGGTCGCGCTCGACGGCGGCGTCGACGTCCCGCCCGACACCGTTGCCGGTGTCTCGGCCGGCCAGCAGCTCCTTGCGGGCGTCAGGTGTCACCGGTTGCGCACCAGCTCTCGCAGGGCGGTCCGTACCAACTCCTCCACCGGTGCGTCACCGTCGACCGACTCGAGCGCGCCGGTGATCTCCTCGGGTCCATAGCCCAGCTCAGCCAGTGCGGCCCTGGCCTCGCCCCGGGCCGAGCCGCTGGGCGCGATCGACGACCCGCCGCCGCCGAGCGACGGGAGGTCGAGTCGTGCCTTCAGCTCGAGAAGTAGTCGGGCCGCCGTCTTCTTGCCCACGCCCGGCACCAGGCAGAGCGTGTCGAGGTCGTCCTCCAATACTGCAGTCGACAGGGTGGCCGGCGACAGGGCCGACAGGATGGCGAGGGCCAGTGAAGGTCCGACTCCGTGGGCCCCGAGCAGGGCTTCGAAGCACCGCCGCTCGTCGGCGTGGGCGAAGCCGTAGAGGACGATGGCGTCCTCGCGCACATGGGTGTGGACATGGAGGAAGACCGGACTACCCACCGATCCGAGACCGGCCAGAACCGAGGTCGGCACCGAGGCCCGATAGCCCACCCCGCCGACCTCGACGATCACCTCGCCGGTAGCCGGCCGGTCGACCAGTGTCCCCCGCAGCGAGCCGATCATCGGGCCGCCTCGTTACCGGTGGTGGCTCCGGCCGCAGCCGTGGCCGCGTCGACGGCCCGGCGCAGCGAGTGGGTGGTGAGGTGGCAGGCGGCCAGGGCCAGGGCGTCGGCCACGTCCGGCGGTCGGGGCGGCGTGGTCAGGCCGAGTACTTGCGCCACCATGCGCTGGACCTGGTCCTTGGTGGCCGAGCCATAGCCGACAATGGCCTGTTTGACCTCGTTCGACGTGTACTGGGCGACCTCACAGCCAGACTCGGCTGCGGCCACCAGGGCGACGCCGGCAGCCTGCCCGGTGGCCATGGCCGTGCGGGCGTTGACCTGGAAGAAGACCCGCTCGACAACCACGGCGTCCGGGCGGAACTCGGTCACCAGGGCGCGCAGCTCGTCGGACAGGGTCCGTAGGCGGTCCGGGAGGGGCATGCTGGGCGGAGACGAGATCACCCCGCCGGCCACCGCGGCCAGCTTGCCGTCCCGCCTGGTCACCACGCCGTAGCCGCAGCGCGACAGCCCGGGGTCGATACCGAGGACGAACATGCGTTCGATGGTAGCCCGACCGTCCCTGGCGCGGGGTGATCCCATGGCAGCCGGGTCAGCCGTCGTAGGCCGCCATGATCTCGTCGGGGATATCGAAGTTGGCATAGACGTTCTGGACGTCGTCGTGGTCGTCGAGCGCCTCGATCAGGCGCAGCACCCGTTTGGCCTCGGACTCGACGGTGAGTTCCACCGTCGACGTAGGGACCATGGTGAGCTCGGGTGGGCCGGGATCGAGTCCGGCCTCCTCCAGGGCGTTGCGTACGGCCATCATGTCGGACGGGGCGCTGGTGACCAGCCATCGCTCGTCCTCGTCGGCCAGGTCCTCGGCGCCCGCCTCCATGGCCACCTCGAGAATGCGCTCCTCATCGTGGGACCGCGGGACGGCAATGACGCCCTTGCGCTCGAACTGCCAGCTGACCGAGCCGGGCTCGGCCATGGCCCCGCCGTTCTTGTTGAAGAGGTTCCGGATTTCCGCACCGGTGCGGTTGCGGTTGTCCGACAGGCATTCGACGATCACCGCCACGCCATCGGGCGCGTAGCCCTCGTAGGAGATCGACTCGTAGCGCACGCCCTCCAGCTCGCCCGAGCCGCGCTTGATGGCCCGTTCGATGGTGTCGATCGGCACCGACGAGTCACGGGCCTTGGTGTACATGGTGCGGAGGCTGGCGTTGGCCGTCATGTCGCTGCCGCCTTCGCGGGCCGCCACTTCGATCTGGCGGATGAGCTTGGCGAACACCTTGGCCCGGGCTGCGTCCTTGGCGCCCTTCTGATGCTTGGTGGTCGCCCACTTGGAGTGTCCCGACATGCCCTATCGCCTCTCCTCATTGGTCATCTCGCGCCTCTCCTCTTTGGTCATCTCGACGAACAGCCGCTGCAGCCTACGGTCCGCTGTCAGCTCCGGATGGAACGCCGCTACCAGGACGGGCCCCTGACGGCACACCACCGGTCGCCCGGGTTCGCCCCCGGCACCCGGAAGCGTAGCCAGGACCTCGACCCCGGGACCTGCCGCCTCGACCACCGGGGCCCGGATGAACACGGCCGGTACCGGCTCGTCGCCGAGCCCCTCGACCACCACCTCCCCCTCGAAGGAGGCGATCTGGCGGCCGTAGCCATTGCGCCGGATCGTGAGGTCGATGACGCCGAAACTGACCTGGTCGGACCGGCCGTCGAGCACCGTTGAGGCCAGCAGGATCATCCCCGCGCAGGTGCCGAACACCGGCAGGCCACCAGCCAAGAACCCGCCGAGTGGACCGGTCAGTCCCGACGAGCCGAGGAGGAGGGACAAGGTGGTCGACTCGCCGCCGGGCACCACCAGTCCGGTCAGCCCGTCGAGGTCGACGGGGCGCCGGACCTCGCGCACCGCTTCGCCGAGCTGGGCGAAGGCAGCCGCATGCTCGCGCACGTCGCCCTGGAGGGCGAGCACTCCGATCGTCACCGGAATGAGGCGCCGACTGGCACCGGCTGACCGGGGCTACCAGCCACGATCGGCCAGGCGCACGCCGAGCGTGCCGATCTCCTGGCCGGCCATAGCGTCGCCCAGGCCGGTGGACACCTTGGCGACCAGGTCGGCGTCGGTGTAGTGGGCGGTGGCCTCGACCACCGCGCGGGCCATCTGCTGTGGATTGGAGCTCTTGAAGATGCCGGAGCCGACGAACACGGCTTCGGCACCGAGCTGCATCACGAGCGACGCGTCGGACGGGGTGGCGATGCCACCTGCGCAGAACAGCGGAACCGGGAGGCGCCCGGTGGTGGCGATCTCCTGGACCAGACCGATGGGGGCGGCGAGCTCCTTGGCCCAGCCATACAGCTCAGCCGAATCGGCTTCGGTCACCTTGCGGATGTCACCCAGGATGGAGCGCAGGTGGCGGACGGCCTCCACGATGTTGCCGGTGCCGGCCTCGCCCTTGGAGCGGATCATCGCGGCCCCCTCGGAGATGCGCCGCAGCGCTTCGCCCAGATTGGTGGCACCGCACACGAAGGGAACGTCGTAGGCCCACTTGTCGATGTGGTGCGCCTCGTCGGCCGGGGTCAGTACCTCGCTCTCGTCGATGAAGTCGACCCCGAGGGCGGCCAACACCTGCGCCTCGGCGAAGTGACCGATCCGGGCCTTGGCCATGACCGGAACGGTGACAGCCGCCTTGATCCCCTCGATCAGGGCCGGGTCGCTCATGCGGGCCACTCCGCCGTCGCGCCGAATGTCGGCGGGCACCCGCTCGAGGGCCATCACGGCCACTGCGCCCGCATCCTCGGCCACCTTGGCCTGCTCGGCGTCGACGACATCCATGATCACGCCGCCACGCAGCATCTCGGCCAGTCCACGCTTGACGGTGAACGTGCCGGTCGGACGGTCGGAGCGGGGGGCGTCGGTCATCACCCCATTCTAGCTTCGGGCACCCCGGACCCCTGCGGCGACAGGTGGCGGAGGCCGGACGGGGCACCAACCAGATCCGGGGCGCGCCCATGGCCGCCCCGGAAGGCGGCCACGGTGCGGCGGTCCTGGTCTCCGCGGGACGCGTGCCCAGTCGGGGCCCGATCAGGCCCGGAGTGTGGCTTCGATCTCGAGGTCGATGTCGACCTTCTTGGAGACGATGACGCCGCCGGCCTCAAGGACACCGTTGAACGAGACGCCGAAGTCCTCGCGGTCGATCGAGGTGGTGGCACTGAAACCCACCCGGTGCATGCCGTAGGGATCCTGTACGACGCCCTCGAGCGTGGCATCAAGGGTCACCTGCTTGGTGACGCCGCGGATGGTCAGGTCACCGTCCACCTTCCACTGGGTAGCGTTCACCGGGTGGATCGCCGTGCTGGTGAAGGACCAGGTCGGGTGATTCTCGACATCGAAGAAGTCGTTGGTCCGCAGATGGTTGTCACGGTTCTCGTCGTGGGTGTCGACACTGGCGGCCTGCACGGTCACCGAGATCGACGAGGCGGCGGGGTCCTCGGCCAGCTCGAGCGTTCCCGAGAACTCCTTGAACTCGCCGCGTACCTTTGACACGGCCATGTGGCGTACGGCGAAGCCCACGCGGGTGTGGCTGACATCGAGGTCGTAGGTGCCGACGGCCGGGTACTCGGCGCCGTTCACGGTCCTGCTGGTGACTGTCTGCTCTGCCATGTCTGCTCCTTAGAATTGGTGTTGTGGGGGATCGATTCACCGGGGATGTGGTTCTCCCCGATTTGCTTGCGTAAACAACTATACCATAGATATTTGCACTCGCAAGTACTCTCTACGATCTATACAATGGAGCTATGACGACGCCCATGACCTCGGAGGCCTCCGACGAGCGCATGACGACCGTGGGGCTGCTCTTCGAGTCGGCAGCCGGCCTGCGGCGCCTGTTCCACCGCCAGGCCGAAATGTCCGGGGCGTCGGCCAACCAGTCGTTCGACATCCTGATCCGGCTGGCCCGCAGCGACGGCAACCAACTACGAATGAGCGAACTGGCGGTACAGGCGTCCCTCACCCCGAGTGGCCTGACCCGGGCCGTCGACCGGCTGGCCCAGCAGGGCCTGGTGAGCCGGCGCATCTGCCCCGACGACCGGCGCGGATCGTTCGCCCAGCTGACCTCGTCCGGACGTGCCCTGATGGACCAGACGATCCCCGAACACCTGTCGCACATCGACCAAGTCCTCGACGACGTCTTCACGCCGGACGAGGAGGCGCAGTTCTCCTCCTACCTCCGTCGACTGCGCGACTACGCCCTGGAGCGGAACCTGGCCGCCGGGCTCCCGTGCGACGAATCGGTCGACCCTTGCATCTCCGACATCTGAGCGCGGCTCACCGGGGAGCGATGGCCTGAACCCGGCTCAACCCAGGGCGAGGGCCTGGGCCCGCACCCTGGTGTCGTCGAGATTGCCCTCGGGCGACTCGCCCGGCGTGGCGCCAGCCATCGGGTCGACCCACAGCCACCGGGTCAGTGCGGCCACCCGCCCGGCGGCCGGCGGCCAGCCGGTGTCCGTCGGACCGGAGGCCACCATCGTCTCCAGTGCCGACCCGATGCCCGTCGGATAGCGCACGATCAGGGCGGCCCGCTGGTCGGCCGAGAACTCACGGCCCCGGCCCACCAGGTGGTGGACGGTGTCGATGCCGGCCGGAGTGCCGCGCACCACCGCCCACGGTAGGGCCACGACCACCGCCACCGCAGACAGCACGGTGTCGTTGCGCTTGATGTGGACCAGTTCGTGGGCGAGCACGCCCTCCAGCTCGACCAGTCCTAGCGATTCCTCGAGCCCGCTGGTGACCACCAGGATGGCCGACTTCTGGTCCCGTCCGAGGGCGAGAGCGTTCGGCACGTCGCTCGCCATGACACAGATGGCCGGCCGGTCGAGTCCCATGGTGGCGCACAACCCGTCAACCAGGTTGTGAAGCCTCGGATGGTCGTCCTCCACGCTCGGGGTCGCACCAAGTGCCGCCAGCACCCTGCCGGGCGCGCTGCGCCAGATCCTGGTGGCCCCCAGGACGGTCACCACCACCAGCACCAGCACCCCGATGAGCGGCTGGCCGACGATGGCCACGACGATCCCGAACAGCGCGCCGAGGGCGGCGGCGGGGGCGATGCAGAGGAGTATCGCCTTGCGCCGGTTGGCCGAGGCCGCCGCCTCCTCGGCCAACTCGGTCGTGCGGTCGACCCGGACCGCCGCCGGGACGGCGACGGCCGCCGCGGTGCGCTCGCGGCTCGTGCCCGACTGCCCGTGGCGACCCTGGCCCTGGCGGTTACTGCCCTGTCCGGACGGACGCCGGCTGCCCGAACCCGAACCCGACCGGCCGCCGGATCGGCCACCCCCGCCGCGGTTTCCGCCTTGCCCGCCACCGCGGTTTCCGCCCTGTGCGCCGCCACGTCCCTGTCCGGACTGCCCGCCTCCCTGGCCGGTGCCACCCGACCGGGTTTGGCCCGAGCCGCCCCCCGATCCACCACCGGAGCCGCGGCGCCGCCGGTTCCGAGAGCCACCCGAGGGCCGGCTACCGCCGGCCGTTCCCGACGTGTCGCCCCCTGGCCCGGCGGAGGATCCGGCGGGTCCGGACGATGCTGGTCGTTCGGGCGGTGTCGTCATGGTGCGAGCAGTGTACGGCCGGTCACGACCCACCACCGACCATGACACCGGCATACAACGCCTCGTAGCGTCGGGCCAGGTCGTCCATCGACCACCGGGCGGCCCGCTCGGCACCAGCAGCCAGCCATGCCGCCCGGCCCGCCGATCCGCCGGCCAGCGTGCCGTCCAGCACACCCGACAGGGCCCCGGCCAGGGCGAACGGATCTCCGGGTGGCGCCAGGACGGCACGTCCCCCGGCTGCACCCCGGTAGCCGTCGATGTCACTGGCCACCACCACCGTGCGGGCGGCCATGGCCTCCAACAGGACCATTCCGAAGGATTCGCCCCCGAGGGCGGGTGCGGCCAGCACGTCGGCCGCCACCAGACGGCTGACCTTCTCCGCCTCATCCACTACTCCCAGCCACCTCACGGTGTCCGACTCGGGATGGCGTCGTGCCAGGGCCGCCGACGAGGGACCGTCGCCGGCGACCCACAGCACCGGTGCCGGACCTCCGCTCGGCCCTGCGGTGACTTCTCCCACCACGCGGTCCCACGCTTCGAGCAGGACAGCCAGCCCCTTGCGCTCCTCGTGGCGACCGAGGAAGAGGGCTGTCGGACCTTCGGTTGGCCATGGCACCACCCCGGCGAACCGGTCGACCTCGATTCCGTTGAAGAGGACTTCGAACGATCCGCCCAGAGCAGCCCTAGCCGTGGCCGCCGCGGCCTCCGACACCGCGCAGCGCACGGCCAGTCGCCTGGCCAACGGACGGGTCACCGGCGACAGCAGCGTGTAGAGCAGGCTGCCCCCGCTGCGGTGGAAGGTGGCAACCAGCGGCGGAACGTCGCGGGCGGCCAGCAGCGCATACGGCAGGCCCGGGGCGAAGGGCTCGTGGATGTGGACCACGTCGGGCCGCACGGCGCGCAGTTGCTTCAGTGCGGCGACGGCTGCCACCGGCGACACAGCCACCGGGGCCACCGAGCCGTTGGCCTGCACCGAGACCGAGTGGCCAGTGGCGACGAACCCGAACTCTTTGGGCGCGTCCTCGTCCCGGTCGACCGGGGCGAAGACGGTGACATCGTGACCCAGGCGATCGAGACTGCGGGCGAGTCCCACCACCTGTCCTTGGACCCCGCCCGGGCGGGACAGGCTGTAGGGGCAGACCAAGGCGACGCGCCGGCCCGTGGCCCCGGGTACTCCCGTCGCCACCTGCGGGTCAGTCCGTCATGGAGCGACGCTGGCGGCGCCGGCTCCACTTGACCCCGTACATGGCGTCGTCGGCCAGGCTCAGCAGCTTCGACGGGTCGGTGTCCGGATCGTCCACGAACACGCCGCCGACCGAGGCCTCGGCCACCAGGGTACGGCTGTCGATGCGGTAGGGACGGGCCAGCGCCGACGAGATGCGCCGCGAGATCCGCAGCATCTCCTCTTCGCCGCTCTCGATCTCGCACACCACCACGAACTCATCGCCTCCGAGGCGGGCCACGGTGTCCGACGGCCGGACCAGGGCGGCCAGGCGGCGGGCCACCGCCACCAGGAGATCGTCGCCGACATCGTGGCCGAAGTCGTCGTTGATCTCCTTGAAGTTGTCGAGGTCGAGCAGATAGACGGCCACCCCGGGGTGCTCGGGAAGTGCACGTTCCGGGTCGCTCGGGTCGACGGCCGGGGGTCCTGCGCCCGCGTGCTGGTGGTCGTAGAGGGAGTCCACCGCCTCGCGCATGCGGATGGCGAGCAGGATCCGGTTGGCCAACCCGGTCAGCGGGTCATGGTGGGCCAGGTCGGCCAGTCGTTCCTCGTTGCGCTTCTGTTCGGTCACGTCGTGCATGGCAATGACCGCGCCGAGCTTCCAACCGTCCTCATCGACCAGGGCCTGCCCATTGACGCTGACCTTGCGCTGCTCGCCCCCCGGAGGGGCCAGGATGATCTCGACATTGCGGAGCCGCTCCCCCGACATGGCCAGGAGCAGGGGGTTCTCCTCGGGCTCGATCGTGGTGCCGTCGGGGTGGCGCAGCATTCGGCTGGACGGGATCCGCCCGATCGGCTCGACGTCGTCGTCGAGGCCGTGGAGCCGGCGGGCCGCCGGGTTGAAGATGGTCATGCGGCCCTCGGCGTCGCACGCCACGATGCCCTCGTCGAGGGTGTCGAGCAGGACGCGCAGGAACTCCTCTTCCTGGTGGAGAGCGTAGGCAGAACGCTTGACGTCGGTGATGTCGCTGAACGTTCCGACCGCCCCGGTCACCTGACCATCGGGCCCGACGATGGCCTGGGCGCTCACCCGCACCCAGTGGGCGGACCGGTCGCCATACCGGTAGCCGATGACGGCAGCGTCGACCCGCCTGCCACGTCGGAGTGCCACCAGCAGGGGGTGCTGATTGGCCGGCAGCTCGTTCCCTGACTCGTTGAACACCTCGGAGTCACGGTCGCGTCCCGTCGTCAACAGGTCCTGGAACGGCTTGCCCAGAATGCGCACCCGTGGGGCGCGGAACATGACCTCGAAGGCCTCATTGACCCGCACCACGGTGCCCTCGGAGTCGACCATGACCAGCCCGTCGGCCAACGACTCGACGAGGGCGTTCTGACGCCGGTCGACCTCGTGGACGCGCTGTTCGAGGCGCTTTCGTGCCGTGATGTCGCGGAGGGTCACCACCACGCCGCCGACCGGGTCGAGGACGTGGTTGGCGGCCTGCAGTTCGAGGTCGATCTCATAGCCGTCGGCCCGGCGGGTGCGGAGCTCCAACGACACCGACAGCCGACGTCGGGCCACCAGGTCGGCGAAGAGGGCACGAACCTGATCCCGGTGGTCCGGGTCGAACAGGTGGAAGGCGTCGGTGCCCACCGCATCGCTCACGCCATAGCCGAGCAGCCGCTCGGCCGAGGCGCTGACGAACACGAGGCGCCCGTCGGACGCCACCACGGCCACCACGTCGGCTTCGTGGACCGTCATCGGTCGGAAGTCCGGTCCGTCGGCAAAGGGGAGGTTCGGGTGGTCCTCCGGCTCGAGTCCGTCCCACCGCTCCTGGTCCAGCCCGAGGGCGGCGTCGATCGCCTGGTCGTCGGCGTATTGAACATGCCCGAGGCCGTTCGTTCCGTTGCCGTTGCCGCTCGTCGCCAGTTCGGGGATCGGCCGCGACTCCACAGTCGTCGGCGAGGTCCCGCTGTCGGCCCCGGTCGAGGTGTCACCCCGGCCGTGTCGGCGCGCGCGACGCGTGCGGTCGACCCAGCTCATGCCGCTACCTCGACCGGCGGCCGGTCGGCGAGCCACAAGGGTTGGAAGACGTGCCACTGCTCGGGGGCGCGGCGGATTAGACCCTCGAGGCGGGTGGCGATCTCCTGGGTGAGGCGGGAGACGTCGGCCCGCAACGAACCGGATCGGGTGGTATCGAGTGGGGGCTCGACCAGGGCCCGATGGTCGCGACCGGGACCGCTGTAGACGGCTCCGGTGCACAGGGTGGCTCCGGTCCGCAGGGCCAGGGTGGCCGCTCCGGCGGGCATGGTCGTCCGCTCGCCGAAGAAGTCGACCTCGATGCCGGTGCCCTCGATGTCCCGGTCGCACAGGAGCCCGACCAGACCTCCCCTGCGCAGGGTCGACAGTAGGGTGCCCCCCGAGCGCCCGTCGAGCGGCACGATGGTGAGGCCCATGGCGGCGCGCTGCTCGACAAAGAAGTCGAAGAGCGCTGGCGGTTCGATCCGCTCGGCCACCGCCGTCATCGGCAGGTCCTGGGTCGCCAGGAACGCGCCCCCGTACTCCCAGCTGCCGATGTGGGGGAGGGCCAGGATCGTGCCCTTGCCGGCCGCCGACCCCTCGTGGAGGTGGTGGAGCCCGTCGATGAACATGTGCTGGACGACCTCGTCGGGCGACGTGCCGGGCAGGCGCGCTCCCTCCACCCAGTAGCGGGCGTACGCCCGGAAGGAGCGTCGGGCCCACTGATCGAGGAGCTGGTCGTCACCGCCTCCCGCCCCGAGGACGCGACGGAGGTTGGCTTTGACCATGATCCGGTGCTCGTGGCGCACCCGGTAGAGGACGTCCCCCACCACATTGCCCAACCCCAGCGCCAGCGGCTCGGGTAGTGCGGCGATGGCACTGCCGAGTGTGGTGTACGTCCGGAAGACCACCTGCCCTGTGTCCACCGGTCCTCAGCCCCTGCCGGCGAGGAGGCCGAGATCAGCCATGGCGGCGGCCCGCCCGTTGGCGGACACCCGTGCGGGCCTGGCGGGCCCTCCACGTCCTTCCCGAACGGCTCGACAGCTCACCGCGACGCCGCGCCCGCCAGCGGGACGCCGAGGTCGACGTGGTACGGGCGGCCGCCCGCGAGGAGCCCCATGACGTGGTGCGGACACCGGTGCGGGTGCGCCGGACCCGCCGGGGGCCGGTCGCCGGCGGCGCCTCGGCCAGCCTCCACACCTTGGCGAAGCGGCCCACGGCGGTAATCGACGTCAGGACCAGCATCACCCACAGCACGGGAATGAGGAACGAGGTCGAGATAAAGCCGATGCCGAGCAGGATCATCCGTTCGGCCCGCTCCATGAGGCCGCCCTTGGCCGAGATCCCGAGCGATTCGGCTTTGGCCCGTTGGTAGGAGACGAGCGAAGTGACGCCGAGGATGGCGAACGGGAGCAGGACCAGATGGCCGGGATGGGTGGATACGAGGTACCAGGCGATCCCGCCGAGAATCAGGGCGTCGGACACCCGGTCGGTCACCGAGTCGAAGAAGGCGCCGCGCACCGACGAGGTGCCGGAGGCTTTGGCCACCGGTCCGTCGAGCAGGTCGTGCAGCCCGGTCAGGATGAGCAGCACGATGGCCAGGTAGAAGTGCCCGGTGGCGACGGCCACTGCGGTTGCCGCCGCGGAAACCAGGCCCGTGGCGGTCAACACGTCGGCGGAGATGCCGACCTGCTGCAGACCGCGACCGACGGGCCCGGTGCCCCGGTCCACCGTGTCCCGCCATCTCCCGTCAAACATGCATGCTCCTCTGGAAGTTCCCCTTCACACTACCACCTGCTAACTCCAGGCAGCGGCCTCCGACAGATGGACAAACGTCCAGGTCAGCAGGGTAGTTTCGGGTAGTTCAGAGGGCGAGCGGACGGATCGGGGCCATGATGAGGCTCGGGTCCGATCGCCAGTCGACGCCGGCCACGTCGATGTAGAGCTCGATCTCGTTGCCGTCCGGGTCGAGGATGTAGACGCTGTGGGTGACGGTGTGGTCACTCGTCCCGACAATGGTGACGCCGGCCGTGACCAGCCGGGCGCACATTTCGCGCAGTTCGTCGTCGGTGTCCCCGACCTTCAGACCGAAGTGGTACAGCCCCAGCCGCCGTCCCCGAACGATCGGCGCGGCATCCTCGCCGACCTCGATCAGCAGCAGCTCATGGTGGGTCCTCCCCGACGTGAAGGCGGCGGCCGGGATGCCGAGGGTGGTCGGGAACGCCGACTCCCATCCGAGCACGTCACCGTAGAAGGCCGCCGACCGCTCCAGTTCGGCGACGTACAGCACCAGATGTCCCAGCTCTTTGACCGGCATGGGTTCCTCCTCCCGTCGGGCCCGCGGCACCGCCTCCCCCAGTGTGGCCCGGTCCCGAGGGATCCGCACAGGCGACGATCCCGGCCCGGGCCGGTAGCGACAGGTTCCCATTGAGCCAGCCGTCCCGTCAGCCGTGCCGCATTCCACTGGACCAGGCGTCCGGTGATCCCGTCTCGTCACCCCTGGGGCCAGACCGCCGTCAACCGCTCCCAGCTCGATGCCAGGGTCTCGGGCAGCACCCGGGTGTCGGCCACCGCCGTCATGAAGTTGGTGTCGCCCTTCCACCTGGGCACGGCGTGGAGGTGCAGGTGGCGCGGGATACCCGCCCCGGCCGCCTCGCCCAGATTGGCCCCGAGGTTGCACCCCTCGGGACGGTATGCCGCCTCCTGGGCCGCCACCCCTAGGCGGGCTGCGGTCCACAAGTCGGACCCCTCCTCGTCGGTCAGGTCGCCGAGCGAGCCGACGTGGCGCAACGGGATGGCCATCAGGTGGCCACTGGCATAGGGGTAGGCGTTGAGGACCACCAGGGTGGTACGCCCGACCCACAGGACCCCGTTGTCGACCGATGGTGGGCCGCTGGCCGCGATGCGACAGAACACGCAGTGCCCGGGGTCGTCGACACCGTCAGCGGGTGCCCCGTCGCCCGGCGTACCCGACGATGCACCGACCACGTACGCATTGCGCCAACCCGCCCACAGGCGCTCGAGGCTCACCGCTGCGCCTACGCTCCGTCGGCGGCGTCGGCCGACTCGGGCAGGGTGCGATCGGCGACTTCGTCGAGCAGGGTGGCCGTGAAGTCGCCCAGCGGCACCCCGCGGTCGGGGCGGTCGCTCCCCCGCCGATTCACGCCCACCGTGCCGGCGGCCACGTCGTCGTCGCCCACCACCAGGATGTACGGGATCTTGAGCACCTTGGCCCGACGGATGCGGGCGCCCAGGGGCTCGGAGGCCGGGTCCACCTCGACCCGGATCCCCCGGGATCGGAACCCGTCGGCCACCTCGTCGACATAGGCCTGGTGGTCGTCGCGCACCCCGAGAACCCGGACCTGCTCGGGAGCCAGCCACGTCGGCAGTGCCCCGGCGTAGTGCTCGATAAGGATGGCGAAGAACCGCTCGATCGAGCCGAAGAGGGCCCGGTGGAGCATGATCGGCCGGTGCCGGGCGTTGTCGGCCCCGACGTACTCGAGGCCGAAACGCTCGGGGTGATTGAAATCGCACTGGATGGTACTGAGCTGCCAGGTCCGACCGATGGCGTCCCGCACGTCGATGTCGATCTTCGGGCCGTAGAAAGCGGCATCGCCCTCCTTGATCTCGTAGGCCAGGCCGTGCTTCTCGAGGGCGAGCCGGAGCGCCTCGGTGGACTTCGCCCAGATGTCGTCGCTCCCTACGTACTTGTCCGGATCCTTGGTCGACAGGTTGGCGGTGAACTCGGTGAAGCCGAAGGCCCGCAGCACGCTCATCACGAAGTCGAGGAGCGAGGCGATCTCGTCGACGAGCTGCTCCTCGGTGCAGTAGATGTGGCTGTCGTCCTGGGTGAAGCCCCGGATCCGCATCAATCCGTGCAGGGTCCCGGCCCGCTCGTAGCGGTAGACGGTCCCGAGCTCGAACAGACGGAGGGGCAGCTCGCGGTAGCTGCGCTGGCGGCTGTCGAAGATGAGGCAGTGCATCGGGCAGTTCATGGGCTTCGGGTAGTAGGTCCCGTTGTCCATCTCCATGGGCGGGTACATCCCGTCCCGGTAGAAGTCGAGGTGCCCGGAGGTCTCGAAGAGCTGTGCGTTGGCCAGGTGGGGGGTGAACACGAACTCGTAGCCACCGTCGATGTGGCGCTGGCGGCTGTAGTCCTCCATCAGCTTGCGGACGATCCCGCCCTTGGGGTGCCACACAGCCAGGCCGCCGCCCAGTTGGTGGGGGAAACTGAACAGGTCGAGCTCGACGCCGAGCTTGCGGTGGTCGCGCTTCTCGGCCTCCACCAGACGGTGGAGGTGGTCGGCCAGGGCTTCCTCGGACTCCCACGCCGTGCCGTAGATCCGCTGCAGCTGCTGGCGCTTCTCGTCGCCCCGCCAGTAGGCACCGGCCACCCGCATGAGCGCGAAGTGCCCGAGCTTGCTCGTCGTCGGGACGTGGGGGCCGCGGCAGAGGTCGGTGAAGTCCGGCGAGTTCCAGTAGGTCGAGACCCCGTGCTCGCCAGCGCCCTCCGAGGCGGCATCGACCTCGTCCTGGCCGGCGCCGACCGCCTCGATGATCTCTCGCTTGAACGGCTGGTCGCCGAAGAGCTCGAGACCCTCGGAGATCGAGTGCTCGTGACGCACGAACGGCTGGTCCTCGGCCATGATGGCCCGCATCTCGGCGGTGATCCGCTCGAGATCCTCATCGGTGAAGTGGGCGCCGCCGGGGAGTTCGAAGTCGTAGTAGAAGCCATCTTCGATGACGGGGCCGATGGCGAAGTGGGCGCCCGGCCACAGGCGGAGGACGGCCTGGGCCAGCACGTGGGCCGTCGAGTGCCTCAGCACCTCGCGACCGAGCGGCGTGCTACCGGTCACCACGGTGACCTCGGCGCCGTCAGGTAGCGGGCGCGACAGGTCGACCGGGACGCCGTCGAAGGTGGCAGCCACCGCCGCCTTGGCCAGGCGGGGCCCGATCGACTGGGCGAACTCCAGGGCGGTCGTGCCGGGCTCGAACTCCTTGGCGCTGCCATCGGGGAGTCGGACGGTCACGGCTGCCATGGTGATGCCTTTCGCTGGTGGGCCCGGCGGCGCGGGCAGATCGACGGACTCGGTGGACTGATGGACGTGCGGCCCGGCCCGGCGGGGAGCGCACGGCGGGTCGACACGCCTACAGGCTAATGCCCAGCAGCGCCGCACCTTGGACTACCGGCCGGCCCAGCGAGGCCTCGTCGTCGAGGGCGACGAGGGCGGTCGGCGTGTCGAGGTCGTCGTCCAGTGCGGCTCGCACCCGCCACAACCCGTCATCGTCGGAGCCCAGCGTTTGCCCGGACTCCAGCGCGTCGCCGGCGTCCACTCCGTCGGGCGTGGCGCCGGCGTCGACCGCCCGCCAGGCATCGAGCCGGGCGGCGGCGCGGACCAGGTCGTCGTTCGACCACTCCCAGTCGGGGCGGTAGTGATGGGACAGCAGAGCCAGGCGGACGGTGGCCGGCTCCCACTCCTTCAGGAGGTCGCCCACGAACACCAGGTTGCCCAGCGACTTCGACATCTTGGTGCCGTCAAGACCCACGAGCCCAACATGGAGCCAGTGGCGCACGAACGACGTACCGGTGGCTGCCTCGGACTGGGCCGTTTCGCACTCGTGGTGGGGGAACACCAGGTCGCGCCCGCCGCCGTGGACGTCAATGGTCTCGCCGAGCTCGCGCAGCACCAGAGCCGAGCATTCGATGTGCCATCCGGGCCGACCCGGGCCCCAGCGGGACTCCCACGCCGGCTCGTCGGGCAGCGACGGCTGCCACAGCACGAAGTCGAGCGGGTGGCGTTTGTTCGGGTCACCGATGTTTCCACCGTGCTCGGCCGCCATGGCCAGCATGGTGTCGGGGTCGAAATGGCTGACCTCGCCAAATTTGGAGAACGTGGTGACATCGAAGTAGACGGCGCCACCGGACTGGTAGGCGTTGCCCGAGTCGAGAACGGCGCCGATCAAGGTGAGGATCTCGGCGATGGCCGAAGTGGCCCGGGGTTCGGACCACGAGGGGATGAGGCCGAGGGACTCCATGTCGCGGTCGAACCGGGCGATCTCCTCGGCGGCCAGGTCGAGGTAGTGGACGCCGAGCTCGCGGGCCTTGCGCAGGATGTCGTCGTCGACGTCGGTGATGTTGCGCACGCACCGGGTTTCATGTCCGAGGTCGCGCAGCCGGCGCTGAAGGATGTCGAAGGTCAGGTACACCTGGGCATGGCCGAGATGGGCCGAGTCGTACGGGGTGATCCCGCACGAGTAGAGCGTCACCAGCTCACCCGGCTCGAACGGGACGATCTGGCGGCGTGCCGTGTCGTAGAGACGGATCACCGTGGGACGACCCGTCCGCTCATGCCTCGGGATATCCCGCCAACTGCAGGGCGGTGTGGACCTTGTGGCGGATGTTGATGGTGATGAGGACAGCGGTGAACGCCTCGATGGCCGCCGCCTGGGTGAGGCTGCCTGCGTCGACACCACGGAGTCCCTCGATGCTGTCGACCAAGGCCACTGTGGCCTCGGTCGCCTCGGGATGGTCCGAACAGACGAGCACGTCGGAAACGACGGGCGCGGTGAGTATCTCCATATCGGAGGCGGGCAGATGGTGGAACGAGGCGGACACCAGCGACTCGGGTAGCACGGCCTGGATCGTGGCGGCGATCGAGCCGCGGGGTGGGATCAGGGCGAGGAACTCCCGCCCCTCTTTGACCAGGGCATTGGCCATCGACACCACGACCTTGCCGGCCAGGGCAGGGGCCAGCGGCTTCACCGTGGCCACGGCACCCTCCCACGGGGTGGCCATGACGACGAGGTCGGCCGATGCGCAGAGCTCGTTCGACGCGCCGCTGATGGCCAGCGTGTGGTCGGGCCACGCCTCGATCAGGCCGCCGGCCACCGTGGCTGCCCGCTCGGCATCCCGTGACCCGAGGACCACCTCGTCGCCGGCCGCGGCCAGGCGGACAGCCAGTCCCCGTCCGGCCGGGCCGGTCCCCCCGAGTATTCCGATTCGCAACATGGGCCACACCTTAGGCACAGCACTTCGCCGGTCACGCACCTCAGAACCCCGCCGCTACCGGGAACGTGCCCACGTATGGACCCCCTCGTGCGGGCACGGCAGTACCCTGTCGGCGCATGGGACTCCTCGAGGGAAAGCGCATCCTGATCACCGGCGTACTGACCGATGCCTCGCTTGCCTTCGCCGTGGCCCGATCGGCCCAGCACGAGGGTGCCGAGATCGTCCTCAGTGGCGCGGGGCGGGGTCTCTCGCTCACCAAGCGCACAGCCCGGAAGCTTCCCGTCGAAGCCGAGGTCCTCGAGATCGACGTGACCGAGCCCGGTCAGCTGGCCACCGCCGCAGGTCAGCTCGGACAGCGCTGGGACCGGCTCGACGGCCTCCTCCACGCCATCGGTTACGCCCCGCCCGAGTGCCTGGGCGGGGACATCTTCCAAGCCGATTGGGAGCAGGTCCAGGTCGCCCTTCATGTCTCCGCGTACTCGCTCAAGGCCCTCGTCGAGGCGTTCCGACCGCTGCTGGTGGCTGCCGGCACCGATGGCCGGCCCGGTGCGTCGGTGGTCGGCCTCGACTTCGACGCCACCGTGGCCTGGCCGGTCTACGACTGGATGGGCGTGTCCAAAGCGGCGCTCGAGTCGCTGGCCCGTTACCTGGCCCGGGACCTCGGAAAGGAGCGGATCCGGGTCAACCTGGTGGCCGCCGGTCCGGTCAAGACCATGGCGGCCAAGTCCATCCCCGGGTTCACCGCCTTCGAGGACACCTGGGGCGAACGGGCTCCGCTGGGCTGGGACGTGTTCGACACCGACGTGGTGGCCCGTGCCTGCGTAGCCCTCATGAGCGACCTGCTGCCGATGACCACCGGCGAAATCCTGCACGTCGACGGTGGCGTCCACGCCATGGGGGCCTGAGGTGGCACCCAACCCGGATTCGTTACGGGCCGCCGTCGACCACTACGTCGCCACCATCAACGGGCGCGATCCGGTGGCCATCGCCGCGCTCTTCACCGAGGACGCCGTCCAGGCCGACCCGGCGTCAGACCCGCCGAATGTCGGACGTGAGGCGATCACCACGTTCTTCACCAACGGGATTGCCGCATCCGACGGTTGGGTGTTCGAGGCGACCGACGTCCATACCTGCGCGTCAACCGTGGCCATCGACTTCACCATCACCATCGCCCTCGGTGGCGGCTCGATGGTGGTCCGGGGCATCGAGGTCTTCGAGGCGACCGACGACTGCCGATTCTCGTCGGCCCATGCCTACTGGGACGACGCCGACGTGACGTTCGCCTGATTCGTCCCGACCGCCCAGGAGGGCCCGTGACCGATTCCGCAGTCGAGATCCAGAACCTCGTCCACCGCTATGCCGAGCTCATCGACCTCGGCGACTTCGCCGCCCTCGGCGAGCTCCTGGGTCGGGCCGACGTCGGCTCCGGTGAACACCCCGGATCGTTGACCGGACCCGAGGCGGTCACGGCCATGTTCACCTCGACGACCCGGCGCTACCCGGACGGCACCCCGCGTACCAAGCACGTCACCACCAACCTCATCGTGGAGATCGACGACGACGCCGGCACGGCGGCCGGCCGGTCCTACTTCACCGTCCTCCAGGCCGTGCCCGCGCTCCCGTTGCAGCCCATTGTGGCCGGCCGGTACCACGACCGGTTCGTGCGGGAAGGGTCGACGTGGCGGTTCGCCGAGCGGCGATTCTTCATCGATCTGGTAGGCGACGTGAGCCAGCACCAGCTGGCCCCTCTTCCCTCGACCGACTGACGCCCGGGCACCGGACCGGTTCCGGACACCTTGACCGCTGCTCCCGGTCACCCCTACGTTCGGGCCGACGGCCGCCGTGTCCCGCACCGGTGAGCCACGACCCGTACGCCGCACCGGTGACGGACGATGAAGGGGGAACGGCGATGGAACGACTCGAGGGAACGGTCGCGGTGGTGACCGGAGGCGCGTCGGGCATCGGGGCGGCCACAGCCGAGCGGCTGGCGTCCGAGGGGGCCACCGTCGCCACCATCGATATCGCCGCCGGGGTCGACTACGTACTGGACGTCCGTGACGAGGCTGCCGTCCGCGACGCCTTCGCCGACGTGGTCGGAACGCACGGCCGCCTCGACTCGGTGGTGCACTGCGCCGGGGTGGCCGGGGGTGGTCCAGTCCACGTGGTCGAGGAGTCGGAGTGGGACCGGGTCATCGACATCAACCTGAAGGGCACCTTCCTCGTCGACAAGCACGCGTCACTCCACATGCTGGAGGCCAATCGCGGGTCGATCGTCAACATCGCCTCCATCGAGGGGATCGAAGGCACCGAGGGTGGGAGCGCCTACAACGCCTCGAAGGGCGGCGTGGTCATGCTGACCAAGTGCATGGCCATCGACTACGGCCACCGGGGCATCCGGGTCAACTGCATCTGCCCCGGAGGCGTCGACACCCCGCTGCTGCGGGACATCATCGACGCCCCGGGCATCGAAATCTACCGCGACAAGATGCACGATCGCCATCTGCTCAACCGCTTCGGCCGGCCGTCCGAGATCGCCGCGGCTGCCGCCTTCCTGGTGTCCGACGACGCGTCATTCATGACTGGGCAGGCCATGGTGGTGGACGGCGGTTTCACCGCCGGATTCCGGGCCGGGCTCCTCGAGCAGATGGGGGTCGTGTGACCACCACAGTGTCCCCGACCGATGCCGCCCGCTCCCTACGCGAACTGACGGCCACCGAGGCGGCGGTCAGCGAACGCGACCGCACCCTCACCCCCCGCACCGTCGAGGCTCTGTGGGACAGCGGACTCATGCAGCTGTTCAACCCGGCCGAGGCTGGCGGCGCCGAACCGTCCTTCGCCGAGATGATCGAGACCTGGATCGAGTTGGCCTGGCAGGACGGCTCCCTCGGGTGGGTCGGCATCGCCAACTTCCCGTCCGCCGCGGCATGCGCCGCCTACCTCCCGCCATCCGGCTTCGACGAGGTCTTCACCGCCCACGGCAACCGGGTCACGGTAGGCGGCCAGTTCTTCCCGAACGGCATGGGCGCCGTGGTCGACGGCGGCTACCGGATCAGCGGCGCGTGGAACTTCGGTTCGGGCACCGGTCATGCCCAGTACGTGGCCGCCGGATTCATGCCCACCGTCGACGGCGAGCTGGTGGTGGGCGACAACGGCATACCGCCCCTCCTGGTGGCCGTCCTGCCCCGTGAAGAGATCGTCTTCACTGACGGCTGGTATGTCCAGGGCCTCAAGGGCACCGGCAGCTACGACTACAACATCACCGACACCTTCGTGCCCGAGTCGCGCACCTTCGAGCTGTTCACCCACACCCCTGAGCGGGGCCACTCCGCCGCATTCCGGATGGGACTCATGCCCATCACCGCAGCCGGCCACGGGTCGTGGGCGCTCGGCGTGGCGAAGAGCATGCTCGACGACGTCGCCGAACTGGCCATGACCAAAGTGCGGATGGGCGACGACGGCGCCCTGGCCAACCGGACGACGTTCCAGAAGGGATTGTCCCACCACACCGCCATGTGGAAGGCGGCCCACCTGTTCGTCCTCGACACCTTCGCTGGGGCCGAACGCCACGTCGCCGAGGGTGGCGAGCTGACCCCGTCGATGCGGGCCGACCTGCGGATGGCCGCCACCTATGCCACCGAGGCGAGCCGCGAAGTCGTCCAGTGGGCCCACCTGGCTGCCGGCACCTCGGCTATCCGTGAGGGGACGCGCCTCGAGCGGGCCTTCCGCGACCTCTACACCGGCACCCAACACGTCTTCATCGGCGAGAAGACCTACACCGACGCCGCCCGCATCCATCTCGGACTGGTCGAGGACCAGTTCGGCCTGTAGTCCGCCTGCGGTACGTCCTGGAGCCGCATGGGTCCTAGAGCTGCATGGACTTCACCTCGAGGAACTCCTCGAGTCCGAAGGAGCCGAACTCGCGGCCGTTGCCCGACTGCTTGTAGCCGCCGAACGGGGCGCCCGGATTGAAGGATCCGCCGTTGACCTCGACCTGGCCGGTGCGCAACTTGCGGGCCACCGCCTTGGCGTGTTCGGGGTCAGCGGACCACACCCCGCCGGCCAATCCGTAGTCGGTGTCGTTGGCGATCTCGACCGCCTCCTCCTCGGAGTCGTAGGGGATGATCACCAGCACCGGGCCGAAGATCTCCTCACGGGCGATCGTCATGTCCCGGGTCACGTTGGTGAAGACGGTCGGGGACACGAAGAAACCTGAGTCGAGGCCTTCGGGCGCGTCGACGCCGCCGGTCACCAGCGTGGCGCCCTCACCTATGCCCTTGTCGATGTACATGCGGACCCGGTCGCGCTGGGCTGACGAGACCAGCGGCCCGAGTCGGGTGGACCCGTCGAAGGGATCACCCGGGGTGAACGACTCGGCCGCGGTGCGAGCCAGCTCCTCCACTTCGGCGAGCTTGTCCCGGGGGACCAGCATCCGGGTCAGGGCACTGCAGGTCTGTCCGGAATTGAGATAGCACTTGCCCACCCCGTCGGGGACGGCGGTGGCCAGGTCAGCGTCGGGCAGGATCACATTGGCCGACTTGCCGCCGAGCTCCAGTGCCACCCGCTTGACGGTGCCGGCCGCCACCTCGGTCACCCGCTTGCCGGCCCGGGTGGAACCGGTGAACGAGACCATGTCGACGTCCTTGTGGGCGGCGATGGCCTCGCCGACCACCGGTCCGAACCCGGTCACCAGGTTGAAGACGCCCGCCGGCACGCCGACCTCGTCCATGATGTCGGCCAGCACGAAGGCGTTGAGCGGTGCAACCTCGCTCGGCTTGACCACGACGGTGCAGCCGGCGGCCAGCGCCGGCGCGACCTTGGCGGCGATCTGGTGCAACGGGTAGTTCCACGGGGTGATGCAGCCGACCACGCCGATGGGCTCGCGCACGATCAAGGAGTTCCCCACCGTCTGCTCCCACGTGAAGTCGCCGGCCACTTGGGCGGCACTGGCGAACGAGTTGAGCGGGAGGCCCACCTGCACGAGCTGGGATAGCACGAGCGGCATGCCGACTTCGTGGGTGATCAGGTCGGCGAGCGAGTCCATCCGGGCGCCGAGGCCATCGGCCACCTTGGTCATGAGGGCGGTGCGCTCCTCGACCGGCTTGGCCGACCAAGCAGGGAAGGCGGCTTTGGCCGCGGCGACGGCCCGGTCGACGTCCTCGGTGGAGCCCTCGGGCACCGTGCCCATGACCTCCTCGGTGGTCGAGTCGATGACCTCGATCGAACCGGATCCGGTGGACGGGACCCAGGCTCCATCGATGTACAGCGAGTCGCGGGTGGTCTCAGGTGTGGCCATGGTGCTCCCTTGGACGTGTGGTGGGCGTAGGACGGATCCACTGTAGGTCGGGGTGCGGGTCTGCGCCCCCGGGACGCAGCGATCGATGTCCATCGGCAGGCCGCGCCGGTCGTCGGCTCCGAGAGGAGTTCGGGCGATAGGAATCCAGAAAGGTCGCCGGCAGTGATCACATCCGATATCGGGGCGACGTTGGCCTGGTCTGACGGCTCGTCGGTCCGATCCCTACGAGAACGGCGGGGAACCACGGGACCGAGGGCCCACCAGTTGCATAACGCCCCCGATATATGTAGGTTGCCGGGCAGAGGACGTGGGGGAACATGCCGAGGACGCAAACCGAGCGCAAAGCCGAAACCCGGGCGAGGCTGCTGGCTGCCGCGGCCGATCTCTTTGCCGACCAGGGCATCGACGCCGTGTCGGTGGATGCGGTGGCCGAGGCCGCCGGGCGCACTTCGGGTGCCGTCTACGCCCACTTCGGCTCGAAGCAGGGTCTCCTCCTCGCCCTCCTCGACTCGTGGAAGGACTCGGTCCTGACCGTGTTGCTCGCCGAGGTGACCGTCAGCGACTCCCCCGCTGGGCAGCTGGCCGCGGTGTGGACCAACGTCTCAGACACCTCGGACCCTGACGCCGCCCGCTGGCCGGTTCTGGAACACGAGCTGTGGCTGCGGGCCGCCCGTGACACCGAGGTGGCCGACGTCCTGCGGGTCCGCAACGCCGAGGCTCTGCGCTACAGCGCCCGCCGGCTCGACGGCTGGACCACTGCGGTGGGGGCCGAGCCGACAGTTCCGCCCGAGGAGCTCGCCGTCCTCGTGAAGGCACTCCTCACCGGTCTGGCCCTCCAGAAGCGCCTCGAGCCCGACTCGGTGCCCGACGACCTCGCGCTGCGCGGCATCGCCGCACTGGTGGGGCTGCCCGCCGACGCCCTCGACACCTCGACCACCGACCCACCGATGCGCACGTCAGCCAACTGACCCTCCACCACCACACCGACAGGAGACCCACCATGCACACCGAGATCTGCGACCGACTCGGCATCGAGTTCCCTATTTTCGCCTTCACCCACTGCCGCGACGTGGTGGCGGCCGTCACCAACGCCGGCGGCATCGGCGTCCTCGGCGCAATTGCATTCAACCCAGAACAGCTCGAGGTGGAGCTGACCTGGATCGACGAGCACGTCGGTGACAAGCCCTACGGCGTGGACATCGTGATCCCGGCCAAGTACGAGGGCATGGACGAGATGGACCCCGACAAGCTCGAGGCCCAGATCCGAGGCCTCGTGCCGGCCGAGCACAAGGAGTTCGCCCTCAAGATCCTGGCCGACCACGGCGTGCCCGAGATCCCCGAGGACGAGCGCACCTCCAACGGCATGATCGGTTGGACGGCCGCCCACGCCGCCGGCCTCATCGACGTGGCCCTGAAGCACCCGAACGTGAAACTGATCGCCAATGCCCTCGGCACCCCGCCGGTCGACGTGGTCGACAAGGTCCAGGGCGCCGGGCTGCTCATCGGGGCGTTGGCCGGCTCGGTCAAGCATGCACTCAACCACAAGGCGGCCGGACTCGACTTCATCATCTGCCAGGGCTCCGAGGGCGGCGGTCACACGGGCGATGTGGGCAGCATCGTGCTGTGGCCCGAGGTCATCGACGCCGTCTCCCCCATCCCGGTGCTGGCCGCCGGCGGCGTGGGCAGCGGCCGGCAGATGGCCGCAGCCCTGGCCCTGGGCGCCCAGGGAGTGTGGTCGGGCACCCTGTGGCTGACCGTCGAAGAGGCCGACATCCCACCCAAGCAGATGGAGACCTATCTGGCCGCCTCCAGCCGGGACACGATCCGTTCACGTTCGTTCACCGGCAAGCCGTGCCGGATGCTCCGCAACGACTGGACCGACGCCTGGGAGGCCGAGGACACTCCCGACCCGCTGCCCATGCCACTCCAGATGATGGTGGCCATCGAGGCCGTGTCGCGGGGCCACCGCTACCCCGAGCAGGCCAAGGACGTGAACTTCAACCCGTGCGGACAGGTCATCGGCCGAGCCACCACGGTGCGCAAGGCCAAGGACGTGGTCTTCTCCATGGTCGAAGAGTTCATCGAGGCGAGTGAGCTCCTCCAAACCGAGATCACCGTCTGACCTCTCGACCGAGTCACGCAGGGCGTCGCCCACGTAGTTGAAGGCGACGGCCACCACCACGATGCAGAGGCCCACCGCGTAGCTGACGGTCCGTCACCTGGGCCTGGGCCGGGAGAATAGTTTCCTTTCTGTTAACTCCGGCGCGATGATGGCGCCACGACCGCCGCTCGGTGGGCGATCCAGGACCGGAGGGTGACCCTCGGTCCGGAAGGTGAGGGAACATGCTCGTCGCCGCAATCCTCGAGGCCAAAGGCGCCGATGTCGCCACGATCTCCCGGTCCGAGACACTTGGAACGGCGGTGGCCGACCTGGTGCGTCACCGGGTCGGCGCCCTGGTTGTGTCGCCGGGAGACGGGACCATCGAGGGGATCCTGTCCGAACGCGACGTCGTCCGCTGCCTGAGCGAGTTCCGTGGCGACGTGCTCGAGCAGCCGGTCGAATCAGTGATGTCGTCGAAGGTCCATCTGTGCACTCCCGAAGACACTGTCGACTCGATCATGAACCTCATGACGGAGGCACGGATCCGCCACGTGCCGGTGGTGGTCGACGGGCGACTGGCCGGCATCATCAGCATCGGCGATGTGGTGAAGACCCGCATCGGGGAACTCGAGAAGGACCGCAATGAGCTGATGGAGTACATCACCGCCCGTTGACGACGGCGGACACCCGGAGCCCCGATCGCACGTTTCGTTGGCAACCGTCCCTGGCCGTCCACCACTCGATGGGCCCGTCATGACGGTCACGGGGTGGTAGAGATCAGGGGATGACCGATGCCCCGATGCCCGGATCGGGAGACACTCCCCCTCCGGGTGACCGCCAGACCCGGGACGACCGTGTCGCATTTGGCATCCCGTCGGGTAGCGAGCCGCGTTGGCCCCCGATTACGGCCGTGGTGGTGGCAATCGCCCTGCAGCTGGTCCTGCCCAACACGGTGACCCAGGTGCTCGGGCCCCGCTGGCTGATCCCAGCGGTCGAGACGGTGCTACTGGTTGCCATCATCATCACCAACCCCCACCGGACGGACCGCGAGGAGTCGAACCTCCGTCTGCTGTCGCTCGCCATGATCGCCGTGATCACGATCGCCAACATGGTGTCCCTCGGGGAGCTCATCCGGGCACTGCTCGACAGCTCCCATACCGGCGGGCGAACGCTGGTGTTTGCATCCGTTCCCATCTGGCTCACCAACGTCATCGCTTTCGGCCTCTGGTACTGGGAGCTCGACCGGGGCGGCGTCAGCCAGCGCCTGCTCCCCAGCCACCGGAAGCCCGACTTCCTCTTCCCCCAGATGTCGACACCAGGATCGTCGCCCGGGTGGACGCCGATGTTCATCGACTACCTCTATACCTCGTTCACCAATGCCACGGCGTTCAGTCCCACCGACACCATGCCTCTCACCCCGTGGGCGAAACTGCTGATGATGCTGCAGTCGATGGCGTCGCTGCTGACTGTCGCCCTGGTCATCTCTCGGGCCGTCAACATCCTGAACTAACCGGACCGCGTCCCGGGCTGCGCGGTCAGCTCAGGCGCTGCGCGGCTGCTGGCCCTGGAGCTCTTCGAGAAGCCACGGCGGGTAAGGCGAGTCGTAAGGGGTAACGCCGAGGAGCTCGCGGATCTCAGGGATCGGGCGGTCCCACAACGTCGGCCAGTCGACGCCCACCAGCGGCGGCGTCTCGCGACCGTGGCGGTAGCCGGTCAGGATGGTGTCGAGCGTGAAGGCGACGGCGTCGGGCTGGGTGAAGGCCATCTTGGCCAGCACCATCCCGAGGAACATGGACGAGTACTGGTGACCGAACTGGGCCATCTGGAAGCCCGAGACCGAGACCTCGTGGAGGCCCGACGTCTTGTGGTCGGCCACCAGGTGCCAGACGTCGTGGCACTGGAGGATCCGTACGTTGAGGTAGTCGAGCGGAAACGGCAGGTCCGTCAGACCCAGCGAGTCGCGGTCCAGCACTTCGAGATCGAATCCGTTGTCGACCACCAACGAATGGACGGAACCGCCGAGTGAGTCGCGCGGGCAGCGGGCCAGGTCGTCCAACATGAACCGGGGCGGCACGCCGGCGGCGGCCTCGGCGACACCGGGGTAGCGGAGGGCCATGGCCGCCACCCGGTCGTGGAACTCCGGCGACAGGTGCTCGGTGAGTGCCGCGGTGCGCACCGTGATGTCCGCCGGATCGCGGCCCGCGTCGGGGTCGAACACGAGGCCGCGCAGGCCCTCCCACAGTTCGTCGGACACCGCTCCTCTCACTGGAGGTGCGGATACCGTCGGCCCGACGGGTGCGGCGCCGAGCCAGCCCTCGCACAGCCCGTCGTAGATGTCGACCAGCGGCTCGGGTGCGACGATGGCCACGTAGAGGGCGAGAGCCGCGACACGATATGCGGCGTCAGCCCCACAGGCACGCAGCGCTCGGGCGTCGGCCACGGCGGCGTCCCGTCCCCCACCGGCAAGAACCAGACCTTGGAACCGATCCCATGTCATGTCGGCTTCGGCCATCGGCTCCCCCACCATCGTCCGGCGCTCCGTGCAACGTACCACCGGAGGGTCGTCGGACATCCTCCTCCGACCTCTTCCATGGAGCCGGCTCGCGGCCAGTGTGGCTACCCCACCCCTACCCGGTGACGTCTGTGGGAGCCTGACCCGATGGACGAGCCGACGAGCGATCTTGACCCGGCCGACTGGGACCCGCGCGACCCAGCGTTCCGTGCCGATCCCGTCCCCTGGTACCGGGCCCTGCGCCAGAAGGCTCCGGTCTACGGGCACGAGGACATCGGCATCGTCCTGTCGCGCTACGCCGACATCGACCGGGTGCTTCGGGACCGCCGGTTCGGGGTCGCCACGCCGTCGCCCTGGCGCGAGATGTTCGCGCTGACTGCGCCCCCCTCGATGCACCTGCTATCGGAGAACTCCCTCTTGTTTGTCGACCCTCCCCAGCACACCCGAATACGCGGCCTGGTGGCCCAGGCGTTCACACCCCGGCGTATCGAGGCGCTGCGGCCGCGCATCGAGGCCATGATCGACGGCATCCTCGACGGCCTGGCCGAGCGAACGTCGTTCGACGTCCTGGAAGAGGTCGCCTGGCCGATCCCGATCATGGGGGTGACCGAGCTGCTCGACGTGCCCACTACCGACCAGGGCCTCCTGCACCAGTGGACCCACGCCATTACCGCGGTGGACGAGCTCCCACTCGAGCTCGACCTCCTGCCGGCGGCCGGCATCGCTGCCGACGAATTCCTGTCCTACGCCGCCGACCTGGTGGAGGAACGCCGTCGTCGCCCGGGTGACGATCTCATCTCCGGTCTCCTCAGCGTCGAGGAGGACGGTGAGACGTTGAGCCGCGAGGAACTGCTGTCCATGATCGTGCTCGTCCTTCTGGCCGGGCACGACACCACCGCCAGTTTGATTTCGACCGCCCTGTGGCTGCTCCTCGATCACCTCGACCAGGCGGACGAGGTCCGCACCGATCCAGATGTCGTGCCCAACGCCGTCGAGGAGGTGCTGCGCTACCTCGGCCCGCTCCAGGTCGCCTCGGGCGGGGGCCGGTGGCCCGAGGAGCCCGTCACTATCGAGGACACCGTCATCGAGCCTGGTACCCCGGTGCGCCTGCTGCTCGGTTCGGCCAACCGCGACCCGGCGCAGTACGACGATCCGGATCTGTTCGACATCCATCGGGAGTCCATCCGTCACCTGGCGTTCGGGCGTGGCCTCCACGTGTGCGTTGGATCGGCGCTCGGTCGCCTGGAGGCCCAGGTCGTGGTGCCTGCCGTCCTGCGACGATTCCCCGACCTCCAGCTGGTGGACGAACGTCCGACCTGGCGTCCGTCGTTCGTCGTACGCCAACTGGCCATCCTCCCCGTGGCCACCGGTCGCAGCTGAGTCTCCGCCAGCGGGCGACGGCAGCTCCAGGCGTCCGGCCACCACCGTCGGGTGATCCGGCCAGATGGCGATCGGGTCGCCAGTAGAGCTCCGTTGATCCGCGATCGGACTGAACCGATTCGGGTGTAATGTTACTTACATGATTACTTCAAAAGACCATGTGAAGCTCGAGGAGCTCATCTCCCCGATGATCCCCGGCGGTTGGTTCGAAGGCCCGCCCCACCTGACCGTCGACGATGACGAGATTTTGATCGTCGGCACGCTCAGCCGAGGCGGACCCGGCGAAGGCGACCCGGCGGGCTTCCGCGAGGCCACCCGGGCGGCCCGAATGGAGATTGCCGACCGGGTGCAGCCGACCACGAGTCGTTCGGTTGCCTGGGGCGTGACCAGCGGTGACACCACGACCGTATTCACCAGCCTCGGCGTACCGGTCATGACCCGACTGCGTATCAGCGAGCGCGAGGTACTCGACACGCTGCTGGCCGCCGGGGTGGCCAGGAGCCGCAGCGAGGCTCTGGCCTGGTGCGTGCGCTTCGTGGGCCAGAAGGAAGCTGCGTGGCTCGAGGAGCTGCGGACGTCGATCGAAAGCGTCTCGCGGGTCCGGGCCGATGGCCCGAAGTTGAACTAGCCGAGATCGGAACCCCATCTGGTCGTGGTCCACTGGGGTCGCGGTTCAGGTTCACAACTCGGGATCAGCACGCCATCGAGCCGTCGTCACCGCCCAACGTGAGATGGGCCCGTTGAATGTTGCCCGACTCGAACAGGGTGAATCCCTGTCCGTTGATGGTGCTGAGTTCGACGCCGAGGGTAGGCCCGGCCGAGGACCCAAATGGCCCATTCGCGACGTCGCTCGGAAAGAGAGCGGCCAGGGTCGGGCTCGTGACGTTGAAGTACGCGCACGAGGTCATGGATCCCGAGATCGGCGTCAGAGCTGTCGCGCGGGCATCGGCTGGCAGGAACCGCATGACCTGGGCCTTCGCCGCAGATGCGGTGGTTCCTGTCGCGAAATTCTGCTGGTAGTCGCCGACCAATCCCTCGACCTGCATGACCGCGGTGAATACCGGCGTCGTTCCACTCTCGGTATTGATCACATTGGCGCCGAAGCAGAAATCCGGGGTCGCACACGGACCCGTCGACGTGAGGGCTCGGCCGTGGAGGGAGGCCATGTCGGAGACCGTCGATCCGATCCCACCGACCGAGCTCGGAGAACCCGAGCTCGAACTCGCGTTGACCCCGACCGACGGGTCATACGTGGCCGCGGCCCGTGACGAAGCGCCGCCGCCCGCACTGCCGCAGGCAGCCAACAAAAGGCAAGGCCCAACTATCGCTGCGAACCGACTGGGTCGCATCCCCCTCCTACCCACCAGTTGGTCAACCTCCTGTCGAAGTCATATCAAGTCCGGGGGGCGTCCACAAGAGGCGGTCACGGTGATCGTCGATCCTGGGCTCCGATCAGCAGGTTCGACATGGCCATGAGGCGTTGCCGTGCACCGTGCCCGATACCTTGGAATCATCCGGCAGGACAGTCGCCCAGGAGCCGGCGTCCTGTCTGTGCATGGCCAAGCGACGTCCACGGTGGCGATCGGGTCGCGATGTCTGGTTCGGGACGAAACACGACGGCTGACGAAGGTGGTCTGGTCGTCGTGGCGTGGCGGCCGGCTTGACCGATGCTCTGATTTACGAAATGTAATTCAAGAACGTAGTGACATCTGCCTCTGGAGGGGCGTGAGCAGAGGGCTCGAGCGGGAGAGCAGTGTTGATGGACGGAGCTGGTATTCGCCACACCGCGCCCTCATTGCCCTGGGAACGATCCTGATTTCCATCGCCATTGCCGGAGGGCTGTTGGGCGTCGTCAATGCAACCCACGCGGTACAAGAGACAGCGACACTGAGCAATCGCTACCTCGTCCTTCAGCCACCCATCGGGACGTTGCGCGCCGATGTAGCGGTCTTCCAGGGACTCGCCGACAGTGCGTTTGCGGGCGCTGATGCCACTCCTACATTCCTCGCCAAAGCGGTACAAGCCTCAGACGCAACCGACCAGGCATACGGGACCGTCCGGCGACTGTTCGACAAGCTCGGAGACAAAGACCTGGAGCCTCACCTGGCCGCCAGCATGGCCGCCTATGTCGCCATCCGTGCACGTCTCGCCGACTTTCTGAGTGTCGGGACATCATCGGCGGAGAAGGCGGCGATCGTCACCGCCGAACGGACGAGCGCTACGAATTTGGACAACGCCATCGCCAACTCGCAGGCAGCGGTGACCACTCGGCTGGAGTCCACGGCAACCCAGGCTCAGGCAGCTGGCAATGCCGCCAAGATCGACCTGCTGCTCTGTCTTCTCGTCGGCGGCGTGCTGGGGATCGGCTTCACCTCGCTCTTTGCCTGGAAGGCGCTCACGGTTGAGCGCGAGGACAACCGCAACCGCGCCGTGCGGGCCCGCATAACCCGGCGCAACGAGTTCGAGGGACGGCTGCAGAGGGCCCTCGAAATGGCCAAGTCGGAATCGTCCGTGTACGACCTGGTGAGTGAGGCTCTGGTCGACGCCGCCCCGACGTGCGCTCCGAACTGTTGCTCGCCGACTCGAGCAGGCCGCACTTCCGGCAGGTTCTCGTCAGCTCGGAGGCCACCGATGGGAGCGGATGCGGTGTGGTCTCTCCCGATGACTGCCCCGCAGCGACGCATGGTCAGACCATGGTCTTCCCGACGAGCACGGCGATTGACGCCTGTCCGAACCTTCGCGGTCGAAATTGCTCGGCCGCGTGCATCCCGGTCAGTATCGGTGGCAACTCTGTCGGGATCTTCCACGTGACAGCGACCGACGGATCACCACCATCCGATGAGATTCAGCAGAACGTGGAAGTGGTCGGTAGGAGGGCATCCGAGCGGCTGGCGATGCTTCGGGCGTTCGAAGTCTCGCAGAGCGAGGCCAACAGCGACTCGCTCACCGGCCTCATGACCCGACGAAGCCTGGAGAGGTCGGTCCGGGACCTCCAGGACAACGGCGAGTTGTACTCGGTCGCGTATGGAGACCTGGACCACTTCAAGCAGATCAACGACGTCTTTGGTCATGACGCCGGCGACCGGGCGTTGCGCGCATTCTCGCAGGTGCTCCGTGACTCGCTGCGACCAGCCGATGTGCCCTGCCGGTTCGGCGGTGAGGAGTTCGTCGTCGTTCTCCCGTCGTGCCGATCCGAGGAGGCGGTGCAGGTCCTAGAACGAGTCCGGGTACGCCTTGCCGATCGTCTGACCACAGGACAACTTCCCGTCTTCACGGTGAGCTTCGGAATTGCCTCTTCAGACCAAGCCGCTGATTTCCAGGAGGTCGTAGACCTCGCCGATCAGGCGCTCCTCCGTGCGAAAGGTGGCGGACGAGATCGAATCGTTGTCGCATCTGAGGAAAACGGCCTGACGGTCGGCCCGCTGTCCAGATAGTGGTTCAGGGGAACTCCGCCAGTTCCTCGCCATTGCTGTCCCGCCACATGGCCTTCAGCAGATCGAAGCTCTTGCGGGAGGGATTAGTGCCGGCGACCCGATTGACTTCACTGATGAACTCCCGAGCGACAGCATCGGAACCCTCGAGACCGGTGTGCCAGAAGGACATCACCGTCAACTGGCGGCGTCCGTCAGTATCCCCTTGACCCGCATGGGTGTCCGACAAGAGCACGACGTAACCGAGGAAGTGTGGAAGGGCGATGTACCGAGGCACCACATCTTCGGAGATGGTGACCAGGGCGATCTCCACTGCTTCGGGCATCGCGTAGAAGGTCAGTTGCCGACACTTCATGGTCCATCCTCGCACCGTAGGTAGTCGACGGCCACCGCCCACTGGTCACCGAACGTCACCTTCGACCTTACCCGGATGGTTGCGCGAGATATTCAGGTCACCGTGTGACGAAGCCCCAGATTTCGACCCGCGAACCGGTCCAGCGTGGTGGTTGATCAACCACTCCCCTTCGCAGTTCCAGGCGGCAACGAGGAGTCGAAGGACCGGCAGGACGCGATCGTGCACCACCTGTAGCAGAAGGTTCCCGGGATACCGGACAGTGGGTGCGCTCCGCTCCTCGGCCAACGTGGCAGCCACGATTGAACACTCCACCACTCCGACAATCTCGTCGAATCTGTCGATGTGCCCCCGTACCGATCGTCGTACTCATGACAAGTTGGAAGATGATCACGGAGGCACCATGAGATACCTACTGACGATCCGCGGCGACGAGTCGCTGGCCCAAGCTGAGGGGTTGACCTTGAATGGCTCCGGCGAGTTCAGCCCCGCCTCCGAGGCGGCAATGGCGGCCGAGTACGGGGCCTTCATGGCCGAGATGACCCAGCGTGGAGTGCTGCAAGGTGGCGAACGGCTACGGCCTCCGTCTGATGCCACAACGGTCCGGGTGCGAAGGGGCGAAGCGTTGACGACCGATGGGCCCTTCGCAGAGACGAAGGAGCAGGTGGGGGCTACTTTGTGGTCGATTGCCAGGACCTCGACGAGGCCATCGAGGTCGCGTCAAAGATTCCTGATGCTCGATTTGGATCGATCGAAGTGAGGCCGATCTGGGAGATGTAGCGACCCAGGCCGTCGAGTCGGCCTTCCGTGACGAGTGGGGCCGGATCGTCGCGTCCTTGATCCGGATCACCGGCGACTGGGACCTCGCCGAGGACTGCGCCCAGGAGGCATTCGCCAGGGCGATCGCGAATTGGCGCCTGAGCGGTGTTCCGCGCTCCCCCGGCGCCTGGCTCACCACGACCGCCCGCAATGCCGCCCTCGATCGCTTGAAACGGTCGGCCCTCAGCGACAAGAAGGTCGAGGAGTTACGCATGCTCAGTTCGACCCCAGAGCCGGTCGCTCCAGCCGCCAGCGATATCGGCGATGACCGGCTCCGGCTCATCTTCACCTGCTGCCACCCCGCTCTTGCCCCGTCGGCCCAGGTGGTACTCACACTGCGGACGCTTGCCGGTCTCACGACAGCAGAGATCGCCCATGCATTCTTTGTCCCTGAATCGACGATGGCCCAACGCATTGTGATGGCGAAGCGGAAGATCCAGCACGCCGGCATCCCCTACCGGGTACCACCGGGTCACCTCCTATCTGAGCGCACTCCCGCCGAGCTGGCGGTCATCTACCTGTTGTTCAACGAGGGGTACTCGGCGACCGCCGGGGAGTCCTTGCTGCGCGTCCAGCTGAGTAGCGAAGCCATCCGCCTCTCGCAGACGTTGGCCGAACTCCTGCCCGACGAGCCGGAGGTACTGGGCCTGCTTGCCCTGCTGGTGCTCACCGACGCTCGACGTCCGGCCCGCACCGACGACCGAGGAACCTGGTGCCGTTGGAGGAGCAGGATCGCTCTCTGTGGGACACCGACGCCATCGATCGCGGGACCGCCCTGTTAGAGAGCGCCCTCCACCGCCATCAACCCGGCCCCTACCAACTGCAGGCGGCGATCGCCGCACTGCACGACCAGGCGGGCAGCGCCGAGGACACGGATTGGAAGCAGATTGCCGCCCTCTACGACACCTTGGCCCAGATGACGCCGTCCCCAGTTGTAGCGCTCAACCAGGCCGTAGCCGTGGCCATGGCAAACGGACCGGAACTCGGTCTACAGCACATCGACATCCTGGTGGAGTCATCCCAGCTCTCCGAGTACCGGCATCTGCACGCCGCACGTGCCGACCTGTTGCGGCGCTCCGGGCACGGCGTCGAGGCCACCGAGAGTTACCTCCGGGCCCTGGCACTCACCGCCAATGACTGCGAGAGACGCTACCTGCAGAAGCGACTGGCAGAGGTGGCCATCCTCTGATCGCGGGTCCTCATGCACGGGTATCGTTCCTACCTGCACGACTCTCGGCCAGTCCCGCGGTTCTGACCAGCTCCGACGGGCCCTGAGCTCACTGAACCGGAGGCTGCAAACGTACCGCTAATCTGGCACCGGCTGTTGGCTGGCGCACGAGATTCGCTGGCGACGGGGTGCCGGGCAGCGACGTCCGGAGAGGGGTCTTCAGCCGGGAGGGCGGCTCGGACACGTGGCTTTGCTTGTCGATACTCGGGATGCCATCCCCGAAGCACGGCGAGACGCCGTTCACGACGCGTTCCACCGCGCTGATGTGCCACGGTAGGTCGATCTATTGAGTCAGGAAGCGGCGGAATCGACTCGGATCGAAGGATGGATGCTCGGGTCCATGAGACTCTTCAGTCCCGACAGTCCGGGCCTGAGCGTGATCAGGTCCAGTCCCACTGGACAGCTCGATCCGATCATCGCTCTCTGCATTCAGAATTGCGGCACGGCGCAGTCGACAGATGACGACCGCCAGCAGCAGCTCCTGCCGGGAGACCTCATGATGGTAGGACCCGTCGCTCGAAATGAGTTCATCACCCGAGGGGCAACGACGGCGATCGAAATTCCCTTCGATGAGATCGGGGTGACGGTCGAGACCGCCCAGAAGGCAAGTGCATACCTTCCGGCCAGCCCTCTCTTTCCACTGGTCGGGCATCATCTCCTCTCCTTGCGCACTGGCGCCGACCTCGTGGCGGCGAGCGCTTCCGCTCCCGAGGTTGGCGCAGCCACCGCCCAACTCGTCAAAGCGCTGATCGTGTCTGCGGTCCAGGATGAGCGGTCCGCCCGGTACGCACTGGCCGATGCCTTGGCACCGCGAATCTTCGCCTATGTGCGTCAGCACTTGACCGAGAGAGATCTCACGCCGGTGACCATCGCCCGGGCGCACAGCATCTCTGTCCGATACCTGTACAAGCTGTGCGATGCAGCCGGCGTGAGACTTGTCGAGTGGATCATCGAGGAGCGTCTCGAGGGCGCGCGTCGAGATCTCGCGGAGCCCGATCAGGCGAACAGGACGATCGCAGTGATCAGTCGCACATGGGGCTTCAAGGATCCCAGCCACTTCAGCAACCGGTTTCGGCGTGCGTATGGAATCTCGCCGAGGGAGCTGCAGCGTCACTCGCAACGCCAGTACCGCAACCAGCCCTGAGGATTTCGCACAAGGGGCGGAGCTGATCCCGCCCGAAAGTTCTCTCTGAGACCGAAACTGTGCACGCACAGAAAGCTGCGTTCTGGCAGTTTTGAGAGGTGACGTTCAGACGGTTACTGCGGCGGGTCAGATGAGTACCGAAGAACCCGACCATCCCGCATCCACCGATGCGGTGACGTTCGCCACCGACATACGGCCGCTGTTCCGGGAGCGGGACAGGGACGCCATGCGTGGTGCATTCGACCTCTGGCACTTCGAAGAGGTAGTGAGCAACGCAACGGCCATTGCTGCCAAGCTCAGGGACGGAACGATGCCGTGCGACGGACCATGGCCGGACGACCGGGTGGAGTTGTTCGATCGCTGGTTGGCCCAGGGAACGCCTCAGTGACGTTGTGGTCCACTCCCCTGAGTCCGGTGGCTCTCCACCCGACAGCCCCAGTGGGACAGGAGCGCCGGCCGTGAACGTTCCCAATGACTCGTGGTTGCCAACGTCCGACGAGCCGCTGTTCGTCCTGGCCATGGACCACCGGGTCTCATTCACCAGGGACTTGTTCGGGATCTCCGGAGTGCCCTCCGAAGGAGACCTCATGAGGATGCGTGAAGCAAAGACGCTCGTCTACGAAGGTCTGCGCCACGTTGCGGGATCCCTGCCGTTCGGCAGAGAAGGCGTCCTCGTCGACGAATACCTGGGTGCCGACGTCATCCGATCCGCCAAATCGGATGGGGTCGTACTGCTGATGCCGATCGAAAAGAGCGGTTCGATGGAGTTCGAACTGGAATACGGAGACCGCTTCGCCGAACATATCGAGGCCGTCGATCCAGATTTCTTCAAGGTCCTGGTCCGCTATAACCCACTCGATGACGAAGGCATGCGACGTACTCAGGTCGCACGCCTCGCAGCCGTATCCCAATGGGCCGAACGCTGCAGCCGACGCTGGGTCTTCGAGCTCCTCGTTCCACCCACACCAGCGCAACTTGCCAGCCATCGAGATCAGGTCGGTTTCGATCGAGAGGCACGGCCGGCATTGACCGCACAAGTGATCTCGCAGTTCCAGACAGGTGGAGTCCACCCGACGATCTGGAAGTTGGAAGGATTCGAGACGGCGTCCGGAGCAGACGTGGTGCTCGCCGCGGTCGCAGCCGACACTGAGCACTCGGCCGTATGCATCGTGCTGGGTCGGGATGCCCCACTGCCTCGGGTCGAGCACTGGCTCGATGTCGCAGTCAGTCAGCGCCGATTCGCCGGATTTGCTGTCGGCCGAACCATCTGGGAGGAGCCCCTCCGGCAGCTCCTCGACGGCGCAGCGTCCACCGACCACGTGGTCGACGCCGTCGCCGACACCTACAGCACCTTGGTCGATATCTACACCCGCACCCATCAGAGCGGCTGAGATCCGCTCCCGAACAATCAAGGAGAACTACCAATGCCTGACACCATCACCACTGCAGACGGCACGGAAATCTTCTACAAGGACTGGGGAAACGGTCAGCCCATCGTCTTCAGCCACGGCTGGCCCTTGTCGTCTGACGACTGGGACGCCCAGATGCTGTTCTTTCTCGACCATGGCTACCGGGTGGTCGCCCACGACCGCCGGGGCCATGGGCGATCCACTCAGACGGGTAACGGCCACGACATGGACCACTACGCCGACGACCTGGCAGCGTTGACGGCCTATCTGGATCTCCAGGAAGCAGTCCACGTCGGCCATTCGACCGGCGGCGGCGAAGTGGTGCGGTATCTGGCACGACACGGTGAAGGCCGGGTGGCGAAGGCGGTGCTGATCAGCTCCGTGCCGCCGCTGATGCTGAAGACCGATGCCAACCCGGGTGGCCTTCCCAAGG